>Ga0182021_10002784_pt1 | contig 20491 bp, 15 predicted proteins | sample 612E3MmetaG_FD_120493 | JGI IMG/M metagenome (GOLD analysis project Ga0182021, IMG submission 120493) | Permafrost microbial communities from Stordalen Mire, Sweden - 612E3M metaG (Illumina Assembly) | ecosystem: Environmental > Terrestrial > Soil > Wetlands > Permafrost | place: Sweden... | reverse complement strand
GGCGCCGATCCCCGGCCGGGGAGCCGCCGTGCCGCCAGGCCGCCCAGGACGGGGCCGGGGAGAAGGAGGAGAAAGACCCAGCGCCAGCCCAGAAGCGGCGCCGCCCCGGCCGTGATCTGGATGGCGGAGACCGTGATCGCGAAACCGATTCCGTTCTGCAACGTCAGGGCGGTCCCCATATATTCCTCTTCGCAGAATCGGGCGGCCAGTCCGGAGAACTGCGGCGAGTCGGCGATGACCGCCGCCCCCCAGACCAGTAGGAACGGAATGAGCGCCCAGGCCGGAACGCCGAAAAAAATGGGAGAGAAGGCGCAGCAGATCGAGGACGCGGCCAATGCGGCGAGGGCCACGCTTTTTTCGCCCCGACGGCGGGAAGCGGCGCCGCCGGCCAGGCAGCCTCCGACTCCGGCCAGGAAGATCAGGAAGACGAATCCGGCCACGGTCCGCTCCCCCGCCAAAGCCGTGCCGGCCAAAGCAGCGGCCAGGAAAGATCCGCTGAGCGACCAGAAGGCGTAGAGCTCCCACATATGGCCGAAATATCCCAAAGCCTGCAGCCGGAAGCCCCGTTTGGCGAAAACCCGGCCGGCGGCCCTCCAATCGAACCGGGCGGGCGCCAGCCGGAAGGGTCCGTCATCGAGTCCGTACGCGACCAGGGCCGCCCCCCCGATCGCCAACCCGGACGCTGCTGCCAGGAGAATATGCGGATCGAGGCGGCCGCCCAGGGCCATGAGCAGGAAAGGCGCCGCCGAGCCCAGGGTCAGGGCGGCGATGAGGCGGGACAGGGGCCGGCCCAAGGGGCCGCGGTGCCACTGGGCGACGATTTTCATCCCCACCGGATAGACGCCGGCCAGGGATACCCCGGTCAGGAAGCGGAAGGCCAGGGCGGCCGGATAGGCGTTGCCGGGCCAGGCGAAGGCGGCGTTGAACAAGGCTCCGGCAAGCGCGGAAAGGGCGAAGACGCGGCGGGAGGAAAAAGTGTCAGCGACGTTGAGAAGCGCATAGGACAGCGTTCCGGCGATGAATCCGAGCTGGACGGCCGTCGTCAGCCAGGCCGCTCCGCCCGGTCCCAGACCCCATAAAGTTTTAAGAAAAGGCCCCGCCGCCGTTCCCGTGAACCAGGTCGAGGAGGCCAGAAAAACGGCCAGGGAGACGATGTTCAAGGCCCGCCGGGAACCCGGCGCATCGCCCGGCGCCCCGGCCGCAGCCAGGCGCCCGGCCATTTCGGCCGCCGTCGTTTCCGCCCCGACGTCCACACGGATCACGGCCGCGCCCCTTGAGGAATAATATTCGATGAGCGGGCGGGTCCGGCCTTCGAAGATCTTCAATTTGGCTTCGATCGCGGCCGGTTCGTCGTCAAAACGGCCGGTGCGGTCTCCCGCGGCGTTGCTCCGGATCCGTTCACGGACGACTTCGGCCGCCGTCTGCAGGACGGCCACCAAGCTGACATCGACCTCGGTTTCCAATCCTAAGGCTTGCCCGGCATGACGGGGCAGGCCGTTGAGGACGATCCAATCGTTCGGACCGAGGCCTTTCCTATGAACGAACCGTCGGAAAATTCGAAGAGCGATGGGAAATTCCGCATCTTCGAGCAGTGTCCCGGCTTCGAGAGCGCGCCGGATGATGTCGAGGTCGGTCGGGCTCAGGGCATCGTCATCGTCGAATGCGGTGCGTAAGGGGGTGGCAGCGGCGCGAAGCTCAGTGCCGAAATCGAAATGGAAACAGCGTCGCCCGCCGAAGCCGGTATGTTCCAGGTATTCCCCGAGAGGGGACTTCCCCGCCCCCGTGGGACCGATAAGAAGGATGGCCTGGCGCTTCGGCATGATAAATTCCCGATCATGATAGCATAGCGCCCGACCCGGGGCGATGCCGGTCCCGCTTGCCCTTGGACTCTGTTATAATAAGCGCCTTGGCCATGCGAAAATTCGTTATTCAATCCGCCGCGCTGTTTATCGGGTTAGTCCTCTGCGGGAGCGCCGCGGCGGCGGGAGAGATCCAAGACAGGCGTACGATCGTCGACAACCTCGGCCGAACCGTAGCGCTGCCCTCCCATCTTGAGCGCGTCCTTTCCCTCCAGCCCGAGATCAGCCGCATCATCGTTGCCCTCGGCGCCGCCGGCCGGCTCGTCGGGATCGATCATTTTCTGAGGGCGGAAGACCCCCTGTTCAGAATCATCGCCCCCGGCTCGGACAGCCTGCCTCTCGTATCCATGGCCGACTACAACGTGAATATGGAGCTTGTCCTTCGCCTCGCGCCGGAGGCGATTTTCGGGGGGCCTGAAGATAAATCGGTGGTCGAAGCCCTCCAATCGAAAACCGGGATTCCCACGATCGCGCTCGCCTCCCAAGGCCGCTACGACCGCCTCCTGGAAGAGATCAGCCTCCTGGGCGCCATTCTCGGCCGGTCCGAACGGGCCGCCGAGCTGATCGCCTATTTCAGGGCCGAGATCGAAGCGATCCGCAGAACCGTTCAGGCTTCATCCGAACCCCGGCCTCGCGTCTATCTGGCGTTCTGGGGTTCTCCGACGCGCACCCCCGTCCACTATGAACCGGTCGATGCCGCGGGCGGGACGAACGTCGCCGAAAATCTCCTGCCCTCGTTTCTGGGGACGCTCATCGCCAACGTCAATTTCGAACGACTCCTGGCCTGGAATCCCGATGTCATCCTGGTCCATGGGAATTATCCCGCCCGCCGGCGGGCCGTGACAACCGGCCTATTCCTTTCCGATGGCCGCCTGAGCACCGTCCCCGCCGTGCGGGACCGCCGCGTCCATTACACGTTGGGTTTCTGGAATTGGTGGGACCCGGCCGCAGTCCTGGTCGAGACGGCCTACCTGGCCCGACTATTCCACCCCGGTCTTTTCCCGGCCGCGGATTGGAAAGTCCGGGCCGACGCCGTTTTCAAGAAATTCTACGGCATCGACCGGATCTTTGCAGCGTTGTCCGAATCGATCGGCTGCGCGGAGTGGCTCGATGGCCGATAAAAAGAGAACGCTCCGGCTGCTGATCTATATCTCGCCGCTCGTCCTGTTCGCTGTTTCTCTCTACCTGGGGACCTATCGCATTCCCCTCCCTGCCCTTCTCAAGACTCTATTGTCCCCGTTCGTGCCGGCCTGGAAGGCCGGCTTGCCCGAAGGGTACTCCGCCATTGTTTTCGGCGTCCGCCTGCCGCGCCTGATCCTGGCCTTGGCCGTGGGCTCGGCCTTGTCCGTTTCGGGCGCTTCGCTGCAGGCACTCTTCAAGAATCCCCTGGTCAACGAATATATCCTGGGCCTCTCCTCCGGCGCCGGATTCGGGGCTTCGCTCTCGCTGGTCTTCCTGGGCCCGGCTTTTCCGCCGCAGATCTCGGCCTTTCTTTTCGCCATCGTCGCCGTGCTGCTGGTCCTTTCGATCTCCGCCCGGTCGGAGTCTCCGATCGTCTCCCTGCTGCTGACGGGAGTGATCGTCTCGGCTTTTTTCACGGCCCTGCTGTCCCTGGTCGAATTCTTTGCCAGTCCCTATTCGCTCCAAGCCCTCTTCAACTGGCTCATGGGCAACCTGGCCCGCCCCGGCTGGAGAGACCTGGCCGTGTCGCTGCCTTTCGTCCTGGGCGGCGTCGCGATCCTGCTGCTTTTGCGCTGGCGCCTGAATGTCCTTTCCCTGAGCGACGAGGAGGCCCGCTCGCTCGGCGTCAATCTGCGCGGAGAGAAATTCCTGGTCATCGCCCTGGCCACCCTGATCACGGCCGCGGCCACGGCCGTCGCCGGGATCATCGGTTGGATCGGACTCATCGTTCCCCACCTTGTGCGGATGATGGTGGGGGCCGACAACCGCCGGGTCGTCCCGCTCTCGGCCGCGCTGGGCGCTTCGTTCCTGCTTCTGGCCGACGACATCGCCCGCAGCCTGGCTTCGTTCGAGGTGCCGGTCGGCATTTTCACCAGCATCATCGGCATCCCCCTGTTCATCCTTTTGCTGCGCAAATCGACGAAGATCTGGCTATGAGCATTCAGGTGCGCGGCCTCGTTTTTCTCCGCCCGGGCTTCGCCCTGCGGGTTCCCGACCTGGAATTCGCCGCCGGCCGCATGACGGCGCTCGTGGGACCCAACGGCGCGGGCAAAACGACGCTCCTCAAATGCCTGGCCGGCCTCCTCCCTGTTCCGCGAGGGACCGTCTTCCTGAACGATCGGGACCTGGCGGCGATCCCGGACGGCGAGAGGGCCCGTTTCATGGCCTTTGTGCCCCAGGAACACACATCCGCTTTCAACTATTCGGTCCGGGAGTTTCTCCTCCTGGGCCGGGCTCCGTATGTGCCCCTGTTCTCCCTGCCGTCGTCCAAGGATGCCTCCCGGGCCGAGGAAACCTTGGCCTTTGTCGGCCTGGCCGGACACGGCGGACGGGCCTACCAGCAGATGAGCAGCGGAGAACGCCGCCTCGTCCTTATCGCGCGGGCCCTGGTCCAAGACACCGATATTTTGGTCCTCGACGAGCCAACCACGTTTCTCGATCCCAAGCATGAAACAAACGTCCTTGACCTGGCCCGCCGTTTGGTCGACGAACGGGGCAAAACCGTTTTGGTCACCCTGCACAACCTGGACATGGCCATACGCTACGCCGACGAACTGATCTGCCTGAAGGATGGGGCCGTGGCCGCGCGCGGGGTCCCCGAGGCGATCGTCACCGAGACCCTTCTGGAATCCATGTATGAGATCCCCATGCGCATTCTGCGCCATGAAGGCCGCACCTTCATCGTCCGCTGAGCCGGGCGCGGTTGATATTTCCCCTTGTTTACTTATAATACATCCGGGCCATCAAAGGGACGCCCGCCCTTCCAAACCCCATTTTTATAGGGCGGCGCGAGTTTACGGCGGAAGAGTCGACAGATGAAAAAGATGAAGCTGAAGATCCGCTATCTGAACGGCAATCGCCTTTATTACGCCTTTCTGGCGGGCGGCAACGCCGTCATCCACGACCAATCCTATCTGAACCGCATCAATGTCTTCCCCGTTCCCGACGGCGACACGGGTACGAATCTGGCCTCCACGTTCCGGGCCATTGCCGAGGGCGCGGAAGCCAAACGCTCGATCAAGGAAACTCTCAAGTCGATCGCCAACGCCGCCTTGTATGGGGCCCAAGGCAACTCCGGGCTCATCTTCGCCCAGTTCCTGCATGGCATGAGCAAGGAGGTCGGCCACCACGAATGGATGCTGACGACCAAGGCTTTCGGCGAGTCGGTCAAGCGAGCCGCCCAGCATGCCTATGCGGCCATCGTCCACCCGGTCGAGGGGACGATGATCACGGTCATCCGCGAATGGGCCGAAGCCGTCTACCAAAAGGCATCCCATACCGCCGACTTCGAGGAGCTGTTTGCCGAATCGCTGTTCACCGCCCGGCAATCGCTGCGGGAAACTCCCTTGAAGCTGGCCGTCCTGGCCAAGGCCAACGTGGTCGACGCCGGGGCCAAGGGATTCGTCGATTTTCTGGAAGGCATCCTCCAATTCATCAAGAACGGCAAGCTTTTAAGGGTCCAGAAAACCGAACTCGATTGGATCCCGCCCGACGAAGTCAAGGCTCCCTCCAAGGACAAGTCGCTCCACAACCGCTTCTGTTCCGAGGCCCTGCTGGTCGGGACGAACCTGGAGATCGAGGGCATCCGTAATATCGTCCAGCGCTACGGCGACTCGGCCGTCGTGGCCGGCTCCGAAGAGCGCGTCCGTATCCACGTCCACACCAATACGCCGGACGGGCTGTTCTTCGAGCTGAAGGACCGCGGAACCATCGCCCAGATCAAAGTCGACGATATGAAGAAACAATACGAAGCTGTCTGGTCGCCCAAGTCCAAGATCGCCATCCTGACCGATTCCTCCTGCGACCTGCCGCGGCCGATCATGGACGACCGGCAGATTCATTTCATCCCCCTGAATATTGTCTTCGGCGCCCAGCAGTTCCTGGACAAGATGACCATCCTGCCGGACCGGTTCTATGATCTCCTGCGGACGTCCAAGGATCACCCCAAATCGGCCGTCCCGGCCCTCAAGGCCTTTCAGAACACGATGTCTTTTCTCTCCAGCCACTACGAATCCGTCATCGCCATCACCGTTTCGGAGGGCCTGAGCGGCACCTATGGCACCTTCCTCAAAGTCGCCCAAAGCCTGACCGGCCGGAAGATCTCGGTGATTGATTCGAAATCGATCTCGGCCGGCCTCGGCCTGCTGGTCGACCGGGCCTCCGAGCTGGCCCTGGCCGGGCATCCTCACGAGGAGATCGTCGGCCAGCTCGAATCCTGGGTCCCCAAGGGCCGCCTTTTCGTTGACGTTCTGACCCTCAAGTATTTTATCCGCGGCGGCCGGGTGAGCGCCGTGAAGGGCCTGGCCGCGCAAATCCTCAACATCAAGCCGGTCGTCTCGATCGGCGCCGACGGCAAGGCTTACAATGCGGCCAAGACTTTTTCCCGTAAGCGCATGATGGCCAAGGTCCTGGAACTCGTCCGTGGCGTCGCCGAAAAGGACAAGCTCTGGGGCTACGCCATCGTCCATGCCCAGAACCCCGCACGAGCCCGGGCCTATGAAGAGGCCCTGACCGGCATGCTCGGTTTCGGACCGCGGTACATCATGGAAGTCTCGCCCGTCATCGGCGTCCACAGCGGGATCGGCGCCGCCGCCGTGGCCCTTCTCTCCGAATAGCGCCCGAGACGCCATGCTGACCGATATCGCCGTATCCGCGGCCGCCGTTTGGGCCTTTATGACCGGCCTGTTTCTAATCGCCCTGGTCCGCAAAGATAACGGCATCGTCGACGCCGCCTGGGGCCCCGGCTTCATTCTCCTTGCCGCCATAAGCCTGGCCCTGCATCCGGCATGGACGGGCCGCCGGCTGCTCTTGAGCGGATTGGTTCTCCTCTGGGCGGTGCGGCTTTCTTTCCATATCTTTCACCGCAACCGCGGGCGGGGCGAGGATTTCCGTTACGCCGCCTGGCGGGCCCGCTGGGGTCGGACATTCGTCCTGCGCAGCTACCTTCAGATCTTTATGCTCCAGGGATTCTTCATGGTCCTCATCGCCCTTCCGCTCGTGCTATTGGCCCGGCGGCCCGCGGCGGCCTGGTCGGCGCTCGACGCGGCCGGCCTGGGAGTCTGGCTCATCGGATTCCTTTTCGAGGCGGTCGGAGACGCCCAACTGGCCCGTTTCAAGCGCCATCCGGACCATCGCGGCCTTATCATGACAGGCGGCCTGTGGGCCTACACCCGCCATCCGAATTATTTCGGCGAGGCGCTGATGTGGTGGGGAATCTTTCTCGTCAGTCTGGCCGTTCCCGGGGGATGGCCGGGCCTTCTTGGGCCGCTGACCATTACGCTCCTGCTCCGCTTTGTCTCGGGCGTTCCCCTTCTTGAAAGAAAATATGCCGACCGCGCCGATTTCGCCGCCTATGCCGGCGCAGTCAACGCTTTTCTGCCTTGGTTTCCCAGACGCCGAAAATCGGCCCCGTAAGGAAATTCCCGAGGATCCGCCGGGTCGCGGGTCAGCCCTGCAGCTGCGATGTGCAGTGGGGGCAGCGCACGGCCTTGATAGGAATGGCCGTGAAGCAGAAGGGGCAGTCCTTAGTCGTGGGCACTGCTGGTGCGGGAATAGGCTTGCGCCTCAAGGAGTTGATCCACTTGACCATGGCGAAGATGGCCAGGGCAACGACCAGAAATTCCAGGAGGGTGTTCAGGAAGGCCCCGTAGTTGATCGTCGCCGCGCCGGCCTTCTTGGCTTCGGCCAGAGTTTCGAAAGCCCGGCCTGACAGGTTGATGTAGAGGTTGGAAAAATCCACCTTCCCCAGCAGGAGCCCGATAGGAGGCATGATCACGTCGTTGATCAGGGAGGTGACGATCTTGCCGAAGGACGCGCCCATGATGAACCCGACGGCCAGGTCCATAACGTTGCCTTTCTGGATGAACTCCTTGAATTCCTTGAACATGCTTCTCCTCCTGAACCATAGTGCGCTATTCTTGCGTTCATTCTAAGTCAACGCCGGCCGTCCGGTCAACGGGCGTTTCGCCAGTCATCAAGTCCGCTGGCTGAAAGATCGGCGGCGATGATGGCCAGCAGCCACCGCCGCAGGGATTCTCAATCCTGGGCCTATGGTCTATAATCTTGGCCTGACCGCTCCGATCTGCGGGAAAGCTGAGAACATGAAAAATGCCGCTGCGCTTCTCCTCTTCGCCCTGGCCTTGGCCGCCTCACCGGCCGCGGCCCAGGTTACCAGCCTGTCGCATGTTTTTCTCCTGGGCAAGACGCTTAAGGACACGGACGGCGACCAGCTTGCCGACCGAGTCGCCCTATGCATCGTCATCCCCGACTCGCCTACCGCCGCGGAGCTGGCGGCGGCGGCCGACATCGCATCGCGGGCCAATTTCGATTCCCTGTCCCAGGACCTGACCGGCCTGGTTCGGCGCGAGTCCGACGCCGGCCGGATCGACCGCCTGGAAAATCCGATCCTGCTGGGGACGAACGTCAAGTGGCTCAAAGACGCTTTGCGCGGAGGTGACTTGGAAGCCCCGGCCGTCGGCCCTAATGAGGGGTTGGTCTCCGTCTTCGCCTTCAAGGCCCAGACCGGAATTTTCATCACCGCCGGGTCGGAGGAGGCCCTCCTCCAGACGGCCCGGGCTTTTTTCCTCCGCTGGCCCTATTTATGGGACATCTGGGGCCGCGAGGAAGGCCAGACGTTCGCCACTCTGGAACGGGACATCGATCAATTCTTGTCCGCCGAGAACGTCCATCTGCAGCGGACGGTCATCCGTTCCGTGCTCTACGAATTCCCGCCGGCGCCCAAGGGTCCGAATTCGCTTAAAAAGCTGTCTTTTAACAATGGCGAAATTAAGAATCTTACGGCCGATATCAATTTCACGGACGAAGACGACCTAACCACGGCGGCCAAAGCCTTTGATAGTCTGAGGCTGACCCATCTGCGGGGCCAAAAAAGTGAGGTCCTCGATTACGCCGGCTGCGCCCGGATCACGATGACACTGCGGTTCGGCAAGAACAAAGTGGAGGCGGTATTGCCGCGCCAGGGTTATCCCAAGCGGATGTTGACGGCGTCGTATAAGGACCTTTCCCGGGCCGACGGGGCCGGCCATGAATTCGACCTGACCGGACTGTTCACGGCCAAAGGATTCTATGGAGACATGGACAAGGATGGAATCCTGGACACCTTGGATTCCCAAATCATCATACCCGCGGGGAGCGCGCCGCGCGCGGTCGCCTCACTGGCCTCGCGCCTGGTCTTGAATACGGCGGGAGCGACGTTCCCGATCGTCGCCCTGGATCGGGAGATCGAGCCGCGCAAAGCCCTGACCGCCCCTCTGCTGGTCGGCCCCACCACCCAGACCCAGGAACTCATCAGGGTCGGCAAGTTCGCGCCGCCGCCGCTGGAGAATTCGACGGGACTGGTCGCCGTTATTCCCAAGGCTTTCAACAAATCCAGTGCCCTGGCCATTCTCGGTGCCGACGCCATCGGCCTGGAAAAGACGCTCGGGTATCTTAGCCGGATATTCCCCTATTTCGAAACATACGGCCCGGGCCGGCCTCAGATCGGCGAAGTCCCGGTCGACCTGGAACGCTTCCTCAAGGGTGAGCGGGGCGCCGCCGAGGCTTATTTTTTGCCCGCCCTGCGCAAAGCCCTGGACGAGCTCAAGGACAAGGAGCTGGAGACCCTGAAGGTTGAAATACTCCTGCCCAAGCCCAATCCCAAATTCGAGGACGAAGTCAAACGGGCCTGCGCCGCGGCGGTCAAGACGCCCGCCGTCGAGATCAGCGCCGCCGCTATGAGCTCGGGGCGAAAGATCCTGGAAAAGGAACAGAAATTTTCCTGGGAGGGGGCTGATGCCTTCGACCTCGTCAAGGACAAGCTGAAGGACGCCCCGGCCTCTCCGGCGCCTCTGAAAATCAACCTCGGCCTGAGCGAATCACCCGAGGTCCGTTCGAGGATCCGGAAACAGATCGAGCAGTACGCGGCCGAACAGCTCAAACAGCCGGCCGAAGTGGAGGTGTCTTCGTCTTACAAGCAAGGCTTCTTCTGGCTGACCGAAAAAATCCTTCCGGCCTTGAAGGGAAAAGGAATCGCCCAATTAATCGTTCGCTTCGCCGAAGAGAAGGGGGATTTCCGCAAACCCAAACGCTTCTACGCCGAGCCGACCCGCTGGCTTCAAGAGCTCTACCCGGCGGATGAGATCCTGGCCCGCGATCTGGCCCTGCCCCTGGACAAGATCCGCTTCGAGATGAGCCCGATCCTGTCGACGGTTTATGAAGCGACCGCCCTCGACGCCAAGAACGCTGTCGTCTTCGAACAGAGCTTCAGCCCGCGCATCAAGGAGATCCCTTATCTCAAGCTCCTACCCGAGTGGGGCCAGGTCAAATTGACCACCGGCTGGGCCCGCATCGAACGGGGCGGAGACATGTTGTACGACGGACCCCTGGCTTCCGACCTGGAAAAATTCTGGAATTACTACCAGGATGAAATCCTGGCTCCGGTCTACAGCCATATCCTCAAAAAAACCGGCGGCGCTCCGACCTTCTCCAAGCAGCCTTTCTTCAAGCAGCTCCGCGTGGAACTGTGGGCCAGCGAGCCGGATTACCGGCTCGGCCTGGACGAGGAAATCGTCAGCTCTCTGGAAGCCCTGCATGACGAGATTTATTTCGATACCCTGGATTTCCTGCGCGGTATCACCGACATCGATGCCGAGGAAGGCGAACTGCCGGAGGACACCCAGCGTTTCTCGGCTCCCGGCAACGTCCTTCCCGTCATCCACGCTTCCACCGAAGGTGAAGCGCCCCGAATCAAGGTCGTTTTCGAGGATTGGGCCGGCCCGGCGCCCCAACTCACGCTGAAATGGAAGGAAGCCGGCCGCGAGGAAGCGTCCCGGTGTTTGACCTTCCCGACGCTGAAGAGCAAGCCCATCCAGCTCCCGGCCTTTGTCTACAACGGCCTGGAAGAGAAGCTCGACAGCCTGAGCGCGGAGCTGGATTTTGAAAAAGAGTCCGATTACCTGGCCTTGCTCGATCTTCTGCCGGCTTACCGGGAACTCCTCGGACGGGATGCGCTGCCGGCGGCGCTGTCCTATCCCGCCCTTACTTCCCTGCACCTGAGATTGAAGTGCCGCGATCTTTTCAAGGAGGAGGTCCTGCCCGTTTCCGTTCCGGCCGAATCCAAACCCGGAACCGTTCCGGCGCCTCCCCGCCCCGGTGAAAGCATTGTCGATACGACCCGTATCCTGGCGCCCGAGGATGTCGCCGATCTGACCCTCCGGCTGGGCCGGTTCCCCATCCTGCGGACCTGGATCGGCGGGCATTCTTACGAGGGCCGGGACGTCCCGATCATCGAGGCTTACAAGCCCGGCGGGGACTATGTCTCCATCCCCCGCCTGATCGCCCTCAAGCCCACCATCTACCTGAGCGGGCGCCAGCACGCCAACGAGGTTTCTTCCACCACTTACATCCTCAAGCTGGCCGAGCTGCTGGCCACGGATAAAACCTATCAGGATTATGTCGGCCGGATCAATTTCGTTCTCCAGCCCCTGGAGAACCCCGACGGCGCGGCCCTGGCCTTCGACCTCCAGAAACTGACCCCGTTCCACAGCCTGCACGCCGGACGCTACGGCTCTTTGGGAATCGATATCGGCTCGCTGGGCGGAAGCTCCCGCCCCATTTTGCCGGAGGCCTTGGTCCGGCGCGAACTTTACGCCAAGTGGGCGCCCGACATCTATCTGAACCTCCACGGATATCCCTCCCACGAATGGGTCCAGCAATTCTCGGATTATTCGCCCTATCTGTTCCGCGATTATTGGATTCCCAAGGGCTGGTTCACATATTTCAAAAGCCTCAACCTGTCGATTTACGCCCGCTACAAGGAAGCCGGGGAGGAGCTCCGGGGATTCATCACCACCGAGATGAACGCCGATCCGAGGATCAAGGAATCCAACAAGAAGTTCACCGACCGCTACTTCCGCTGGGCTGCGCGCTGGCAGCCGTATATCGATCCCCTGGAGCTCTATGACGGCGTGGATATCTACGCCCGGCGGCGGACCGGGACTGAAAGCCGCCTGACTCTCCGGTCGCAGACCACTTACGCCGAGGAGCCGCCCGAGCTCATGGATGAGACGGCCAGCGGAGCCTGGCTGGATTCTCTTTCGACTCAGGGGCTGTCCTATCTGCGGGCCCACCTCAAGTATCTGTCTCAGGCGAAGTTCGAGACCGTCCGCGTCGAAGAGGAAGCCGGTGAGCGCGTTCGTATCCAGCTACTCCGCGGCCGGCCCGGTTCGACGAAGAAATGAGCTTAAGTCCGCAAGGCCGCCGAGGTTGTCAAGCGGCCCAAATACTGTTAAAATTCAGAACACAACGACAGGGTCAACGCAAATAATGGACGCCCGGGAAAACCTTCTCGTCATCGGCCGCGATCAGGGGCTTTTCGACGTCCTCAAAGATTCGATCGTGTCCTCCGGGTTCCAGTTGTTCTATTGCGGCGTCCGGGAAGACCTCGCCCCCTTCATCCACGAGCACGAAATCCGATTCGCCCTGCTCGACGCCCAGGATGGTGTACCGCCGGCGGCGGAGATACTGGCCTCACTCAAGCTCTTCGATCGGCTCCTGACCATCATCGCCGTGGGCCGCCCCATCCATCCCGAGGAAGTGCTTGAATGGATCCGGCGGGGCGCCGACGATTACCTAGAAATGCCCGTCACGCCTGAGGCCGTGCAGGCGGCCCTGAAAAGGGCCCTGGAAAAGCGCGACCTGCGGCGGGAGACTTTCCTCCTGGAGCGCCGGCTGGAAAAAAAATACAACTTCCAGGGCCTGCTCAGCAAAAATCCGTATATGCTGGAGGTTTTCGCCCTGATGGAGAGCGTGGCCCGGCATTTCAGCACCGTTCTCATCATCGGAGACACCGGCACCGGCAAAGAGATGGTCGCCCGCGCCCTGCATTCCATGAGCGAGACCAAAAACCGCCGCCTGGTGGTCTGCGACTGCACGTCCATTCCTGAAACGCTCTTTGAATCGGAGCTGTTCGGCTATGTCCGAGGGGCCTTCACCGGCGCCGACCGGAACAAGCGCGGGCTCTTCGAAGAAGCCCATGAAGGGGTCATCTTCCTGGACGAGGTCGGAGAGATCCCCCTGCCCGTCCAGTCCAAGCTTCTTCGCGTGCTGGAGAACCGCCAGTTCCGTCCCTTGGGATCGAACGAGGTCAAATACGTCAACGTCCGGGTCATCGCCGCCACGAACCGCGACCTGGCCGAGGCCTGCCGCAAGGGGACCTTTCGTGAGGACCTTTTCCACCGCCTGAATCGGGTCGAAATCCGCATCCCGCCTTTGCGGGAGCGTCCCGAGGACGTGCCTCTGCTCGTGCGCCATTTCCTTGATGTTAATAATAGAGCCTATGACAAGTCCATCAAAGGACTGACCCGCGAAGTCCAGAAAGTATTCCTGAAATACGACTGGCCGGGCAATGTCCGCGAGCTGGAGAACGTTCTACAGAGCGCGGCCATGCTGACCAAGAAGGATTTCATCGATGTGGGCGATTTGCCCAAGAATCTCCGCGACCAGGCGGTCCTTAAGCGGCGACCGTCGTTTCCGGATAAGGAAAACCTTTCCACGCTCGAGGACCTGGAGAGAGAATATATCGTCTATCTTCTCAAGCTGACCCGCTTCAACTTAAAGCGGACGGCCAAGATCCTCAATATTTCCCGGACGACGCTTTATAACAAGATGAACCGGTACAGTCTGGTCCGCGAGCCGCGCCCCGTGAAAGGACGCCCCGCCTAGCCGGCCGTCTAAAGCTCTCCGAGGGCCCGGCCGACGGCTTTCAAGCCGCTCTCCAGAATCTCCGGCGGGGCTCCGAATCCCAGCCGGAAATGGCGGGACTCTTCAAAAAACCTTCCCGGGACGACCGAGGTTTGATGCCGTTCTTTGAGGAGGCGGGCCAGCTCGTCCCCCGATCCGGAAGACTTGAGCCTAGGAAAAGCGATGATTCCGCCATACGGTTCGACCCATTCAAGGCGCGGTTCGCCGGCCATGAAAGCGGCTACCCGGGCGTGGTTCGGACCGATGATGGCCTGATTGCGCAGGCGAAGGGCGGCGAGCCGCGGGAAGATCCGGGCGGCGATCTGTTCGGCCATGAAGACATTCTCGACGAAGATGTGGTCGACGGCATGGCGGAAAAGCGGGACGAGCGGCGGCGGGGTCAAGATCCAGCCGCAGCGCAGCCCGGCCAGGCCATAGGCCTTGGTCAGACTGCCGGCGGCGATGATGTTATCGGCCATGCCGTACGCGGTCCCGCCTTTTGGGCCGGGCATGAACTCCAGATAGACCTCGTCGATAAAGACATGGGCCCCGACCCGGCCGGCCACGGCGGCCAAGGCCCCGATCTCCTCCCGCGTCAGGAAGGTTCCGCTGGGATTGTGCAGATTCGTCAAGAGAATGAGCTTTGTCCGGGGGGTCAGGGATTCCGCCAACCGGTCGGGATCGATTTTATAGCCGTCTTCGAATCTCCGCTCGATTCGGGATATTTCGGCGCCCAGGACCCTGGGGACGGAGAGCAGGGGCTCGTAGGCGGGCCGTTCGACGAGGACGTGATCCCCCGGCTCGAGGAGGGCGGCGGCCGTAAGAAAGATGGCCTGCGAAACGCCGGCGGCGATGACGACATTGCCGGGCACCGTCCCCGCCCGCGCGGCTATGGCCTGTAAAAGAGGTTCGTAGCCGTAGGGGTGGTCGCCGTAGAGGGCCACCTCCCGTAGATCAATTCCGAGCTCGTCCCAGGCGGGCGCCGCCACGCCGCTGCGGCTGAGATTGTTGGCCGCGGGCGGAATCAGCTTGGCCCATTCCATGTATTCGAAGGGGGGGAATTTCATGGTTCGTTCCTTTGGTCCGCCGTTCTGGGGCGCCGGCCCGTCCCGGACCGCCGGGACCAGACATAAAGCGGCAGACCGGCCAGAATGATGGCCGTTCCGGCCAGCGATTTGAGGGGGGTGGAGATGAAGACATTAAGGACGACAGCGGCGGAGATGAGGAAAAAGAGGCCGGGCACGACGGGATACCCCCAGGCCCGATAGGGCCGCGGCGCATCCGGCATTTTCCGCCGCAGGACGATGAGGGCCAGCGCGGTCAGGCCGAAAAAAATCCAGTCACCAAAGGTCACGTATTGCAGCAGCCGGCCGTATCCGTTGGTCAGGAGGAGCCCTGAAGCCCAGGCCGACTGAAGCACAATGGCCGACGCCGGCGTCCCAAAGCGGGGATGGACGCGTCCCGCGGCCGGGAGGAACATCCGGGATTGGGCCATGACCTGATAGACGCGGGCCCCGGTCAGGATGAAGACATTGGTGATGCCGAAGGTCGAAACCACGATAGCCGCAGCGATGAAGCGGCTCCCCCACGGCCCGACCATGGCCTGCATGGCGTCGGCGGCCAGCTTGGAGGAACCGGCGATAGCCGGCAGCGGCAGGGCCCGGACATAGACGACATTGGCCAGGACATAGACGGCGACGACCATGCCAACGCCGCTGAGAATGGCCAGGGGCATCGTTCGGGCCGGGTTCTTGACCTCGCCCCCGACGAAATTCAGGTTCTGCCAGCCGCCATAGGAGAAAAGGGCCGGCATCAGGGCCAACCCCAGCGCGCTCAAGGCGCCGGCAGTCAAGCCCCCGGGGAATAGCGGACCCAGGGCCACCGCCGGAGGGTGGAAGGCGAAGAGGCCGATGGCGATGAGCACGAACAGGGATAGGAATTTCAGCGAGGTGAAGACGTTCTGAACGATGGCCCCCGGCCGCAGGCCGCGATAATTGACCGCGGACAGGAGCCACAGGATCCCGGCCGCCAGGAACCGCGCGGTGGTGTCGCTCATGGGCCAGAAGACGCCGATGAAGCGGGCGCAGGTCATGGATACGGCGGCGATTGCTCCCGTCTGAATGGTGCTGAAGAGAGTCCAGCCGAAAAGGAAGCCCAGCCACGGAGAGAAGCCCTTTTCCAGGTAGACGACCTGCCCGCCGGACTGCGGGAACAGGGCGCCCAGTTCGGCGAAGCAGATGCCGCCGAGGACGGCGATGAAACCGCCCAATCCCCAGACCAGCAGAAGCTGGGCCGAGGTCTGCAGGGTGCGGGCGCTTTCGGCTGAATTCATGAAGATCCCGGCGCCGATCATGGCCCCGCTGGAGATCATGGCCGCGTCGAACAATCCCAGCTTGCGGTTCGTCGTCATGGCTCCTATGAATACACTTTCGGCCCCTGGAAATCAACGGCTGCCCGGGGTTCTCCGAATGCGCGAAAAACCTTTGGCCCGGGCGCCGTATTCATATTAAAATAGGACGCAACGATCCCAAAGGAGGAACCATTATGAAGAAATTCGCCGTCGCCGGAATCCTGCTGGCGCTCCTGGCCGGGCTGACCGTCTCGGCCCAGACTCCGGACGTCAAGGGCCTCTCGGACAAGATGATCCAGGCGCTGGGCGGGCGGGCCGCCCTGGCCGCCGTCAAGGACACTACCACTTCAGGCACGTTGGAGATGGTCCAGATGGGAATGAACGGCAGCGTCACCATGTACCAGAAGGAACCGGACAAGATGCGCATCGACATCGAGCTCATGGGCATGGTCATCACCCAGGCCTTTGACGGCCAAAAAGCCTGGATGACCAACCCCCAGACGGGCTCGACCGAAGAGATGCCCGAGACACAGGGACAGAGCATGCGCCGCCAGGCCTTGGGCAACGATGCCCTGCTCAACCCCGAGAAGTACGGCATCACCTACGTCCTGAAAGCCAAAGAAAAGATCGGTGACAAGGAATACTTCGTCCTCGAGCAGACCTCCAAGGACGGCACCAAGGCCACGATGTATATCGATCCGGGCACCTACCTCATCTATAAGGCCAAGGCCAAGACCCAGGACATGTCCGGCGCGGACGTCGAGGGTGAAACGGTGTTCGAGGACTATAGGAAAGAGGGCGACATCATGATGGCCCACAAGATGATCACCTACCAGGCCGGCGCCGAGTTCCTGCGCATGACCTTCACCAAGGTCACTTACAACGCGAGTCTCGACGACGCCTTCTTCAAGATGTCCAAGTAACGGAGCCGTGCGCAGCGGGCCGGGCGGTCGTCAGACGGCCTGGCCCGCTCCGATTTCCTTAAGTACGGCGTGGGCCAGGCGCAGGGCGCGCAGGCCCTCCTCCCCGCTGACCTTGCCTGTCCGCCCTTCGTTGATGCAGGTCAGGAAATTATCGATTTCCTTTTTGAGGGGTTCTTCCTTTTTGATCTTGAAGGTTTTGATGTCCGTCTGCCGGCCGCTCAGGGGGAAAACCTTGACCTCCTGGTCGATGTAGTCGATGGAGTAATAGGCGGTCGGTTCAAAAATGCGGAGCTTGCGGACCTTGCCCTGATGGACGCGGCTGGCGGTCAGGGTGGCTACGCAGCCCGACTTGAATTCGAGGCGGGCGTTGGCGATGTCGATCTTCTCCGAAAGGACATGGATGCCCGAGGACCGGATGATCCCGACCTCGTCCTTGATCAGGGCCAAGATGATGTCCAGGTCGTGGATCATAAGGTCCAGGACGACGTCGACGTCGAGGGAGCGGGCCGAGAACGAGCCCAACCGCTGGACCTCGATGAACTTGGGGTCGGAGATCATGTTTTCGACGGCCTCTACGGCCGGGTTGAAGCGCTCCAGGTGGCCGACCTGGAAGACGAGCCCCTTGGATTTGGCCTCGGCCACAAGCTGTTCAGCCTGGGCCACGGTTTCAGTGATCGGTTTCTCGACGAGAACGTGTTTGCCGTGCCGGAGCAAGGCCATGGAGATATGGAAGTGTTCGGACGTGGGGGTGGCCACGATCCCGGCGTCGATCTCGTCGAGCATTTCTTCATAGTTCTGAAAATACTTGACCCCGTGGCGGTTGCCGATCTCAAAGGCCTTTTTGAAATCGATGTCGGCCACGGCCACGAGTTCGGCCTGCTCCAAGTATGAGGCGATCCGGGCATGCTGCATACCCAAGTAGCCCACGCCGATGATTCCGACTTTGACTTTGTCCATGATGATCCTTCCGTCTTAAGCCCGGCGGGCCAGCACCACAATGCGGTTGGCTTCGGCCAGGGCCAGAGATTCTTCCCGATCGAAGAGTGCGACACGCCCGGCCTCGAAGCAGAGAGCCGCCGCGCCGATCCGGATCAGACTGCGCAATGTCTCGGCGCCGATGGCCGGCACATCGATGCGCATGTCCTGGCGTGTCCGGGCCACTTTGACGATGACGACGCCTTCTCCCGCCAGACGCCCGGCCCGTTTGATGGCCTCGTCCGTGCCTTCCAAACCCTCGACGGCGACGACGGCGCGGCCTTTGACCGCCAGGGTCTGCCCGATGTCCTCATCCGCCAGGCGGCGGACCCGGATCCAGCCATACTCGATATCGGCCAGGACGTCGGCCGCCGGGGCGGACCCCGTCAGGACTCCCGGGAGACAGAAGTAGGGGGTCAGCCAGACTTCCGGGTCGATGACGGTCAGGCCCTGTCCGGCCAGGTATTCGATCAGGGCCCCGATCAGTCCGGAGGGCGTCCGATCAGGGGCTTTGGTCAGAAGGGATTGCAGGGCGGCGTCAGGGGCTTGGATGGCGAAGACAATGCGCGGATCGATCTTGCCCGCCAGGAGCACACGGCGGATGCCCCGCTCTTTAAAGAAAGCCGTCAGACGGCCCAGCTCGGCGGCCGAGAACCATTCCAAGGCCTCGGCCTCGGCTCCGATGTCGGGGCGCGCTTCGCCCCGCAAACCGGCGACGACGCAGGAATAGCCGTCGCTGCGGGCCGCGCGGAGCGCCAGGAGCGGGAAATTTCCCGCCCCGGCGATCACTCCGATGCGTTCTCCCATGTCTCCGCCGTCTTTTTGATCAGTCCGCGCTTGGAGGCGGCGATGAAGGCCAGGATCTCGTCCCGGTCGTCGCCGGCCGGGCATTCAGCCCGGATGGCTTCCACGGCCTGGGTCGTGTTCAGGCCGGAGTAGAAAAGGAGGCCGTAGATCTGTTTGATGGCGGCGATGCGCTCCTTGCTGAAGCCATTGCGCCGCAGCCCGATGATGTTCATCCCGAAGATCCGCGGCGGCCGCTGGCCGACAACCTTGGCGAACGGGAGGACATCCTGGGTCAGGACGGAATATCCGCCGACGAAGGCGAAGCGGCCAATCCGGGAGAACTGGTGGATGCCGACAAAGGCGCTGATGTTGGCCCGATCCCCGATGCGAACGTGACCGCCTAAGGTGGCCCCGTTGGTCAGAATGACCCGGTTGCCGATGCGGCAATCGTGGGCGATGTGGGCGTAGGACATGAAGTAACAATCGTCGCCGATCGAGGTGACCCGATCTTCCTTAGTCGTGGCCCTGTGGACGGTGATATATTCGCGGAACTGGTTGCGGTCGCCGATGACGACGCGCGTTTCGTCGTTCTGGTAGCCGATATCCTGGGGCGGGCCGCCGATGGCCGAGAAGGGCGAGAAGTAATTGTCCTCCCCGATCGTCGTCCAGCCTTCGATGACGACCTGGGCCTCCAGCCGCGTGCCGCGGCCGATCCGGACGTGTTCCCCGATGACGCATCCCGGGCCGATCCATACGCCCGGCCCCAATTCGGCCTTGGGGTGGACGGTCGCGGCCGGGTGGATGGTCACATCGCTATTGGCCTCCATTGAGTTCTCCCCGGTCTACAAGCGACGCCCACATCTCCCCCTCGACGGCGAGCTCCTCGCCGACATAGGCGCGACCATGGATCTGGTGGAAGCGCCCCCGGATCTTCCTCAGCTCGGCGGCCAGCCGGAGCTGGTCGCCGGGGACGACGGGGCGGCGGAATTTCATGTCGTCGATCTTGCTGAAGAGTATGAATTTCTTATCCGGGTCCGGGATGGAATGGTAGATGAGGAGGCCCCCTGCCTGGGCCATGGCCTCGACGATCAACACGCCGGGCATGATCCGGACTAGGGGGAAGTGGCCCTGGAAGAACTCCTCGTTATAGGTGACGTTCTTCAGGGCCAGGATGGACTTCCCGGCTTCCATCTCCAGAACCCGGTCGACGAGCAGGAACGGATATCGGTGCGGCAGAGACTTGAGAATCGCTTCGATATCCAGGACGGGGCCGATGGTCATTTTCCGGGCGCGGCCTTGGAGGCGTCGTAGCGCTTGATGATCTCGGCGGTCACGTCGATGGCCGGGTTGACCCAAGCGGCGCCGCTCTTCTGCAGGTCGAAAATGATCTCGATGCCGCGCTCTTTGCCCAGCTGTTCAACCAGCGGGATGAGCTCGTCCTGGATCTTCTTGAACAGGCGTTGGGTCAATTCCTGCATGCCGGATGTGGCGTCTTCGGCCATCCGCTTACGGTCCGTGGTTTTCTTCTCCAGATCGGCTTGTTTGGCCAGGGCCGCTTCGTCGGTCATGGTCAGGCGCTGCGTGTTGAGGCTCGTCTGCAGGGTGCGGATTTCCTCATCCAGCTTGGCGATGTTGGCCTGGTACTGCTTGTCGCGCTCCTGGATGCGGGCGATGACCCG
>Ga0182021_10002783_pt1 | contig 20493 bp, 16 predicted proteins | sample 612E3MmetaG_FD_120493 | JGI IMG/M metagenome (GOLD analysis project Ga0182021, IMG submission 120493) | Permafrost microbial communities from Stordalen Mire, Sweden - 612E3M metaG (Illumina Assembly) | ecosystem: Environmental > Terrestrial > Soil > Wetlands > Permafrost | place: Sweden... | reverse complement strand
GGTACTGAGTGACCGCGATATGGATGTTCGCATCTCTGCGATCGAGTCGCTGGTCAACCTCGGCGCGCCTTTTGAAATCGCGTGGGCGGAGCCGATCATCAGATCCAAGAAGGGCAATGCCTTTCAAAATGCGGAATGGCTCGTTCGCCGGTATGGCGGTGATAAGGTAGCAATTACTCCATGCGGGCGGTTAACCGGACAAGTGGATTACTGGCCGGCAGTGGCCTGCGCCTCCGCTAGCTTTGGCGGTACGTCCTTAATCGTGAGCCGTCTGCGATTCCAGCCACCGCTGGGCGCGCAAGGCCGCCATGCAGCCGAAGCCGGCGGCCGTGATCGCCTGGCGATATTCATGATCGTGAACATCTCCCGCGGCAAAGACACCTTCCATGCTGGTCTCGACGTGATCATGGGTGGCGATGTAGCCGCGTGGCGTCAGCTCTAACACTCCGTTGAGGAATTTCGTGCTCGGACTGTGACCGATGGCCATGAAGACTCCGTCAGTGCGCTCGACCCTCTCCTCACCAGTCTTCAGGTCCTTGAGGCGCACCGCATCGAGGACCTCATCGCCGACATAGCCCGTTAAAGAAGTATTCCAGAGAAAGTCGATCTTCGGATTCGCGCGTGCGCGCTGCTCCATGATATTGCTGGCGCGCAGGGCCTCACGGCGATGCACGACCGTCACCTTGGAAGCATGATGCGCCAGAGTAAGAGCTTCCTCCATCGCCGTGTCGCCGCCGCCGATCACCAGGACCTGCTTGCCGCGGAAAAAAAGCCCGTCACAGACAGCACATGCAGATAGCCCGCGGTTACGGAATTTCTTCTCGTCGGGCAGCTGAAGCCAGTTTGCCGTCGCGCCGGTGGCGATGATCACACTCCCGGCCGTATACCATTCACTGCCGCTATGCATGCGAAATGGACCCTTGGGAACAAAGCCGGCCTCCTCAACATCCTGCTCAAGAATCTCAGTGCCGAAGCGCTCCGCCTGCTTCCTCATCCGGTCCATAAGCTCGGGCCCGGTAATGCCGGTTGGAAAGCCCGGGAAGTTTTCGACTTCGCTGGTAAACATGAGCTGTCCGCCAGGCAGCTGGAGGTCTTTGGCTTCCGAGGCAATAAGCAGTGGCGCCAAGCCTGCGCGCGCCGCATAGATCGCCGCCGTAAATCCTGCTGGTCCCGAGCCTACCACAATCAACTTTCGCATATTCCTCCACTTCCTTTTCAATTGTTTCGGAAATAACCGCTCCCAGAAACCTCGTGGTCGTAATCGTAGTCGGCAGTGATTGGAAATCTGAAAAAGCCGATCACGACTACGATCACGCTCACGACCACGAATTTCACGCGAAGCTCAGCAGTTGTATACTGCCGTATTTGGCGTCGCAGAGTACCTTCTGACAGGTCGAGCTGGACGGCCGCCTATTTCGCGGTCTGCACCACCAGATAGTTCGCCAGGCCCAGATCCTTGATCAGAGTCTGCTGTTCTTCCAGACCATCGACATGCCCTTCTTCATCCTTGAGCAGCTTCTTGAAAAGCTCGGCGGAACCCTGGTCATGCATTTCGGTCGCCAGCGTGGTCAACTTGTTGTACATGGCGACGGCGTCCAGTTCCAGGCGCAGATCGTTTTCGATCATAACCGGTACGGTTTGCCCGATATTCAGCTTCCGATACTTGCTCATGTTGGGCACACCGTCGAGAAAGAGGATACGCTCAATGAGCGCCTCCGCATGCTTCATCTCATCGATCGATTCTTTCTTGATATAGGCGCCCAGTTTCACGTAACCCCAGTTCTCGCACATCTCGGAGTGGATCATGTACTGGTTGATTGCAGTCAGTTCCTCACTTAGAGCCTCGTTGAGCGCCTCGAGCACCTTTGGATTGCCTTTCATATGTATCCTCCATGATAGGTACTTAGTTTGCTATGGACGAGGCTGACTGCGCCAGTGAATTCTTTGAGGTGGTCAAGACCGGGTCCATCCCGTACAATGACCTACGCCCTATAGTTCACGAGGCATGCTTCATGTCGACAGTATATGCGGTTATCATAGCGGGCGGACGGGGTGAACGCTTCTGGCCGCTGAGCACGGATCGTGTTCCCAAGCCTTTCATCCCTCTTCTGGAGCGGCGGACCCTCATCCAACAGACAGTCGACCGGCTTCTCCCGCTCCTGCCTCCCGAGAGAATGCTCATCTCGATCGGTGAGGCGCACAGGGAAATCGCCGCTGCACAACTGCCGCAGATCCCGCCGGAGAATTTCATCGTAGAACCCGTAGGGCGCGATACCGCTCCGTGTCTGGGATACTGCGCCCTGCATATCGAACAACGCGATCCTGATGCTGTCCTGTTTGCGCTCCCAGCAGACCACTACATAGCGGATTCGGCCGCATACAGGCGCACGATCGAAAAAGGAATTTCCGCTTTGCCTGGCGCCTCGGGCGTGGTTTTCGGTATCCGCCCGGTCAGGCCCGAAACCGGCTATGGGTATGTTCAAGCGCAGGAGAGTGAGCCCGCCGCTGAGTTCCTGTCTGTTCTCAGGTTCGTCGAAAAGCCTGACTTGGATCGTGCCCGCGCATATCAGGCAGCAGGCGATTATTTCTGGAACAGCGGGATGTTTGTTTGGCGCAACAGGACGTTGCTGCAACTCATCGAAAAACATATGCAGGAGCTGCACCGCGGTCTCGCCGCGCTTCGTCCCCTCATCGGGCGTCAAGAATCACGTGCGGAATTACATCGAATCTTCGCGACCCTGCCGCGCATTTCGATCGATTTCGGCATTATGGAAAAGACATTGGGATTACGCCTCGTGCCGGCTGAATTTGTCTGGGACGATATCGGGAACTGGGGCGCGCTGGCACGGGCGTTGCCCCATGATGCAGACAGCAACGTCTCTCTCGGCGCTCACCTGGCTCTAGAGTCCAGCCGATGTATCACGTACTCCGACGCCGGCGTCGTCGCGACCTTCGGTGTTTCCGACCTGATTGTGATTCACGCCCAAGGCAAGGTCCTGGTGTGTTCCAAGGATCGAGCCGGAGAGCTGAAGCGCGTGCTTGCCGCGCTCGGCCCTGAAGCTTGAGTGCTGACGAGTCATGACGTCTTCTTCAACCGTCCAAATTCTCGAATACGAAAAAATCCCGAAGCAGCCGCCGGCCTTCGTGAAGTATGTAAGACAGTCAGACGATATCCTTCAATTCTATCAGCGCCGGCCGACGCCCGAAGCATTGTCCGAAACCGCGGCTGAGATATGCCGTCTGCCATTTCCGCGGAGTGAAATGGCAGATATTCTTTTGCTCCAGAATGAACGTTTCGGCATTTCCGATCCGATGCGTAGCGCTATCACGAATCTGGCGAAGCCGGACTCAATCGCAGTGATGACGGGCCAGCAAGTTGGCATATTCACAGGACCTGCATTTACGATATACAAGGCCCTCACGGCAATTCGCTTGAGCGCGGAACTGCGCAGCAGAGGCTTCAACGCAGTGGCTGTCTTCTGGATGGCGTCGGATGATCATGATTTGATGGAAATCCTGCACCTGCCGGTCCTGCGGCAAGACACAGGCGTTCATTCACCCAACGTAAAGGAGCGGCTTTTCGGGAACTCGGAATTACCCCCGTGGCCCGTCGGTCCCATCCTTATCCCGGAGACAATCCGGGAGGTGCTCGACGATTACTGTAAATCGTTGGCGGAGCCCGGCCGTGAGGAGATCCGGTCTGAATTGGCTGCCGCGTATCGGCCTGGCGCCTCGTTCGCGGAGGCTTTCGGCCGGTTGTTGTCCCAGCTTTTCAGCGATCGTGGTTTGCTCATTTTTGATCCACGGGATGGGAATGCAAAAAGGCTTGCATCACCTGTGATCAGAAAAGCGCTCGAACAGGCGCCCATGCTGCGCTCCAGTCTTTCTGATCGAAGCCGCGCCCTGCAGGAGATCGGTCTGGAACCGCAGATTGCCATTCTTCCGCGCTCGACGATGGTCTTCCGCGAAGAAGAAGGGGAACGAAGACTGCTCCTCATCGGAGACCACGGATTTCTTCTTAAAGATACTCCGCGGCAGTATGCGGCGGAGGAACTCAGCGGTCTCACCGAGAGCGAGCCGGAGCGCTTCAGCCCAAATGTGCTCTTGCGCCCGTTGGTGCAGGATCATTTGTTCCCGACGGTCGCCTATGTCGGCGGGCCCGCCGAAGTCTCCTATTTTGCGCAACTCGACCCGCTCTATAGGTTTTATCAGCGTCCTGCTCCAGTCATTTGGCCGCGAGCCGGCTTTACAATACTGGATGCGGAGGCATCCGAATCCTTGACACGCCATGCCCTGCTCGTGGAAGACTGCTTCCGGGGAAAAGATCACGTGGTTCGAAAGATCCTACTAGCAGAACCAGGGCGCGCGGAAGTTCTTCTCAGTGAGATGCAGCAGCGCATAATGCAGGAATTCGGAACGTTGAAGCCCGCTTTGACCTCTATGGATGTCTCGCTCGGAGCGGCCTCTGATACGATCCGAAGCAAGCTATTGCACGGAGTGTCGTGGATGCAATCGCAATTTGTACACTTCGAGCTGCGGCGGAACGCATCCCTAGATCGCGAGGTGTCGCATCTATTGGAATGCTGTTTCCCTAACGGCAATCTGCAGGAACGGGAGGTGGGAGTGCACTTCCTGCTCGCCAGTCACGGCCTCTCGTTGCTTGACACCCTGTACGCTTACATCGAGCCTGGGATTCTCGCACACCGCATTGTGCGCATGCCCTAGCAAGTTTCTGTCGCGAAACTCGCTGGTTACATCGAAAAACCGAGTGAGCCACTTGGACCTGGACCTCGACTTGGACGTGGACCGCTTGTCCGCAGCAAACATTCCATACAAAACATTTACCAGATCATCCTACATCTTTGCACGTCCACGTCGAAGTCCACGTCCAGGACGAAGTCCAAGTCCAGGGTGGAGGGTTTAGAAACTTTGCAACAGAAACCAGCTACCGGCGGGCGTCGGCCTGCGCTCGAAGTGCGGAAGAGGAGAGGTGATCGTCGATCCGCAAGCGTCCGCGAAAGATCGCAAAGACGATCGCGCCCGCAATGGAGGCGGCACCACAACAAAAGACGGCGGTCGGAGCTCCAAGATGCTCCGCCAAAAACCCGGCGAGCAAACTGCCGAAAGGCGCCATTCCCAGAAACATCATCGAGTAGATTCCCATGACACGCCCGCGCATGGTATTGCTCACGATCGACTGTATGAGAGTGTTTGTGGATCCGAGTTGGATCATGATTGAAAGGCCTGCCGGCACGAGCAGCAGGAGCGACAGCCAGTACGTTTTTGAGCACGCGAACAGTAACAGGCTCACGCCGAAAGCGGCTGCAGCACGGGCCACGATGCGGTCCAATCCCATGGGCTGCTGGCGCCGTGCCAGCCAGAGCGCTCCGATCAGCGCCCCCATACCGGCACTGGTCAACAGCTCACCCAGGCCGCGCGCGCCCGAATGCAGGACTTTGTCGGCGAATATGGGCATAAGCACTGCGTAGGGCATCGCGAGCAGACTGACGACGCCAAGGAGTACCAGCAGAGAGCGTATGGGGGCGTTGCCACGCACGTAGGCAAGCCCCTCCTTGAACTGGTCGTATTTGCGGGTATTGCTTCCCGCATGAGTGCGCTGGCCAATCTTCATCATGAAAAGGCCGGCGATTACAGCGAGGAAGCTGATTCCGTTGATCAGGAAACACATTCCTTCGCCCAGCGTGGCGACCAGTATGCCGGCAATGGCTGGGCCAACGCTCCGGGCGGCATTGAACATGGAAGAATTGAGCGCGATCGCGTTCATCAGGTCCGAAGCGCCGACCATTTCCACGATAAAGGCCTGCCGTGCAGGAATATCGAAGGCGTTACACACTCCCAGCATCAACGCCAGAACGAATATCTGCCAGACCTGGATGGCATGGCTCAGTGTGAGAGCGGCAATGATGAGAGCCTGAATCATCATCACGGTCTGGGTCGCAATTACAATGCGTTGCCGAGGGTGACGGTCAGCAAAGATGCCGGCCAGCGGCCCGAGAAATAGTACGGGGATCTGCGATGAAAAACCTACGGCTCCCAGCAGAAACGGCGAGCGGGTGAGACGATAGACCAGCCAGCTCTGAGCCACGGTCTGCATCCAGGTGCCGACCAGAGAGATGAGCTGGCCGCCGAAAAAGAGCTGGAAGTTGCGATGCCGGAGGGCGCGAAACATGCCGCTGCGCCGAAACTCCGATGCTGCACTGGAAGACGAACCATGAATGGCGCTCACTTCTCGACACGCTCCGGACTCAGAGTGCGGGCAAATGTAAGCACCCTTTCATTTGCCGTGCATAAATCTGTCGTAACTTGTCTCCGCCATGCCCATCGCCTGTGCCAGCGATACTTTGGCGATGTTGTGGGCATAGAGGCTTGAGATATAATCCTCGGTAGCAGCAGCCAGCGCATCCTGCGCCTGCACGACCTCAATATTGCTTTCGACACCCGAAGAGAATCGATCCTGCGCCTGGGCCACCTGCTGGTTGGCCAATTCCAGGTTGCTCTTGGCCACCTGGACCCGGTCTTCAGCCGACTTGATGTCCAGCAGGGCGGACTGGATCTCATAGTAGACGCGAGCGTGCAGGCTCTCAAGCACGGCCTTCTGTTGCGCGAGCCGGGCATCGGCGCCCATGATCTGTGCCTCAACCTCTCGCCCCTGGAATACAGGAATGCGCAAGCTCAGCGCCACCGTAAAAGTACCGTGCGACGAGGTAGGATGTTGTCCTATGTCTCCATAGTCCGCGTTCAGATCCATGCTCGGCGCGTTCTGCCTTATGACAGATCTGCGCTCGTCCTCCGCTGCCCTCACCAGCGCCAAAGCGCTCTGATAGTCCCCGCGATTCTTATAGGCATCCTGCTCGGCGCCTTCTACGGAGAGGTCCGTCATGGGCGCAAAGGACAACTGATCGGTCAACTGGAATTCCTGGCCCAAAGGCAGCCCTATGGCCTGCGCAAGATTCAGCTTTTGTTTGGCAAAGTCGTTTCGCGCGACGATCAGCCGCTGCTGCTGCGCCTGCATCTGCACCTGCGCGCGCAGGACTTCGATGCCGGGAATGAATCCTGCGTTCTTGCGGCTCACCGCCAGATCATAAAGCGTCCGTGCTGTCTTGAGCTGCACCTCATTCGCCTCGATCCGGCTGTTGCCGGCCACTGCCTGCATGTAAAGCTGCAGGCAGACGAGTACGACCAGCTCGCGAGTGTTTTTGTAGGAATTCCGGGCGGCATTGACATTTTCGGTCTCTGCACGCAACGTGTCGCGATTGCTCAGGTTCAGAATCGATTGCGTTAGGTGGGCCCTGGCGTCGAACACGGGAAAGGGTCCCAAAATCTGCGGTATCCCTGGAAATCCAGTGAAGCCCAGCGCTGCAAGGTTCACCTGCTGTTCACTCTCCAACGCGGTAATTGCCACACGGGGCAGCAAGCTGCTTAGGGCGCGCAACCTTGCCGCGCGCGCTGCGTCGACATCCTCCGCTCCCAACGCGATGCCGAGGTTGTATCTCAGTCCCCGCTCGATAGTTTCTTTGATCGACAGAGACAGCAAGCCGGGTGTAGGTGGTCCCGCAGGAATGCCTCCCAATAGGGGGTTTTGTGCGCCTGCCTGTATCTCCGGAGCAAGAGAGGTGGTCTGTGCCTGCACGCAGGACGCAGGCGTCAGTGCCCACAGGCTCGCCGCGACAGATAGAATGAGTGCAACACTCCAGGTGCCGTAGTTCGGTTTCATCGGGTTGCAAGTCCTTTCCACCTCGGAGGAGGCGAGAAAACTAAAGCTGAGCTTCATCGACAGGGCCAGCTCTATGATTACACAATCCACAGCGCGGCCAGTAGGTCACAAGCAAATGTGATCGACCGAGCCTGACGTACGATTCGAGATTGAAAATTTCGAATCTCGAATCTCGAATTTGGCTTTCGCAAAGCGCGGCGCGCCAAGCAGATTTTAGTCCCGCGGGCGCTCGTGTCAAGCAACGGAAACCAATCTGAAAGCACTGTGCAGGAGCATACTTGACAGGATATGGTGCGATCCGATAGCCTCCATCCTAAACTGTCGCACTGGAGGAGCTATGGCCACATCCGAAGTCATGCATTCCATCAATCCAGCCACCGGCGAAATCTTGAGGTCCTTCGAACCGCATTCCGCGGCACAGATCGAAGGGTCACTTCAGGGCGCTGCCGCAGTCTTTCGCCAATGGCGCATGACCTCCTTCGAAGAACGCGCCCGGCTCATGCACAAAGCCTCGGATCTCCTCAGGCGCGATCTCGCGCAGCTGGCGGGCATCATCACCACCGAAATGGGCAAGCCAATCGTCGAGGCAGAGGCGGAAATCGAAAAGTGCGCCTTGACCTGCGCGTACTACGCAAAGAATTCAGAGCGCTTGCTTGCGGATGAAGCGCGTCCCTCGACAGCGGCCGAAAGTTACATTCAATACACGCCGCTCGGCGTCATTCTTGCCATCATGCCGTGGAACTTTCCCTTTTGGCAGGTCTTTCGATTCGCCGCGCCTGCGCTCATGGCCGGCAACACGGCAATTTTGAAACACGCCTCGAACGTGCCGCAGTGCGCCCTTGCGATTGAGGACATTTTTCGTAAGGCCGGATTCCCGGAAGGGAGCTTTCGCGCGCTTCTGGTGCCCGGATCGGCGGTTACGCCCCTGATCGAATCATCTCAAATCGCCGCCGTCACTCTGACCGGCAGCGAGGCGGCGGGCAGTTCCGCCGCAGCATGCGCAGGTCGGGCACTCAAAAAGACCGTCCTCGAGCTCGGAGGGTCGGACCCGTTTATCGTGCTGGAAGACGCGGATCTGGAAGCTGCCGCGCGAGTCGGCGTGCGCGCGCGATATCAGAACACCGGTCAGAGCTGCATCGCCGCAAAGCGTTTCCTCGTCGCCGCACCCGTGTGGAATGAATATCAGGAACGCTTTCTCGCTGAGGTGCGCGCGCTGAAAATGGGCGATCCGTTGGAGCGCGATACCCGCATCGGGCCTCTGGCCAGGCCGGATCTGCTCGACGATCTGGATCGTCAGGTTCGTGCCTCTGTGGCTTTTGGCGCCAAGCTGCTTCTCGGCGGAGAGCGACGCGGCGGGCGCGGCAACTTCTATCTTCCGACGATTCTGACTGAGGTTCCTCCAGATTCTCCGGCAGGGTGCGAGGAAGTCTTCGGCCCCGTAGCCGCCTTGATGCGTGTGCGAGACGCGGAGGAGGCGGTGCGCATCGCGAACAGCTCTCCTTACGGCCTCGGTTCCAACGTGTGGACCGCAGATATTACCCGGGCACGCAAGCTGGCGCGGGATATCGAGGCCGGGCAGGTGTTCATCAATGGCATGGTGATGTCGGATCCGCGCCTTCCCTTCGGCGGCGTAAAGCGGTCCGGCTACGGGCGCGAGCTTTCCGAGTTCGGCATTCGCGAATTCGTAAATGTTCAGACCGTCTGGATAGGTCCCGCCACAAAGTGATTTCTAAATTGCGGACGTCACCTCTTTTCGCCCTCTCTTCTCGAATCACACAAGATTCTCCCGGCGAAAAGAGGTGACGTCCCCAATTAAGTACGCTGGCGTAAAGGACGCATGAGAGCTAACATTTGCAGGTAGGATTTAACCGTCAGAATCCATTTATTCAGAGAGGTCACAATGAAATACGAACCGAGGAGTTTCGACCATCTACTTGGGACTGAGGGGTTCAGCAACGTCCTGCTGAACAACCACTTCACTCTGTACAAAGGCTACGTGGCTAACACGAACAAGCTGACCGAAACTTTGGATGCGCTTCTCAAAGAGGGGAAGCTCGCAACTCCGGAGTACGCGGAAATGAGTCGCAGGTTTGGGTGGGAGTTCAACGGCATGCGGCTTCACGAATATTATTTTGACAACATGGTCAAGGGTGGATCGTCGCCGGACAAACAATCGCAGCTCGGCACTCTGATTTCCCGCGAATTCGGCAGTTTCGACCAGTGGGAAAAGGATTTCAAGGGCACGGGCACCATGCGCGGCATCGGGTGGACTGCCCTGTACTACGATCAGACCGGCAACCGTCTGTACAACGTCTGGATCAACGAGCACGATGCGGGCCATCTTTCCGGATGCGCGCCGCTCCTGATCATGGACGTCTTCGAGCACGCTTTCATAACCGACTATCAGCTCAAACGTGCAGACTACATCGAAGCGTTCTTCAAGGCGATCAACTGGAAATCCGTTGGAGATCGATTGCACGCAGCCGCCAAGTAGAGCAGCCAGAACATCGAATGGACGCTGCCGCGGGAGCACAATTCAAACGAGCCATCGCCATGCCACATGCGACGGCGATGGTGGTCGGCATCATTATCGGCGCATCGATCTTCGTCCAACCATCTGAGATCACGGGACGTGTACCATCCGTCGCCGGAGTCTTCCTGGTTTGGCTGGTATCCGGAACGCTCACCATCATCGGGGCGCTGGTCTGCGCGGAGTTGTCCTCTTCGTTTGCGCGTTCCGGAGGCGTCTACCTTTACCTCAGTTCCGCCTTTTCTCCTGCGGTCGGTTTTTTGTGGGGATGGGCCATGTTCTGGAGCATGCATTCAGGCATTATTGCCGCGATTTCCGTTGTCTTTGCAAGATATGCGGCCTACTTCCTTCCCTTGACTGGTGGTGGCATCAAGGCGGTGGCCATCACGGCAATTCTCCTGATCTCCGCCGTCAACTACATCGGCGTTAGACAGGGGAGCACGCTGCAACTGATTTTTACCGCGGGCAAACTGGGAGCCATTGCGTTCATCCTTGTGTTTGGGTTTGTCTTTGGAGCCGGAAGAGCTGCGCATTTTACCTCCGGCGACATCGGCAGTCTCGGCGGGGTCTCCACAAGCGGCTTTCTGTTGGCTTTGGTGGCCGGGTTATTCGCCTTCGGAGGCTGGCACATGGTCACCTACAGCTCCGAAGAGACCCGTGATCCTCAGAAGGTCATTCCGCGCGCGCTGATTCTCGGCACTATTCTGGTGACTCTCTGCTACCTCTTGCTGAGCGCCGTCTACATGTACGTGTTGCCGCTCTCGAGAGTGGCCGCGTCCACCAGAATTGCGGCCGATGCCGCCGATGTTCTGGTCGGTCATGGGGGGGGCGCCTTCATGTCCGGCCTGGTCATGTTTTCCACGTTTGGAGCGCTGAGTGGCATCATCCTTAGCGGCCCCCGTGTCTATTACGCCATGGCCCATGATGGCCTCCTCTTCCATTGGCTCGGCGCGGTTCACCGCCGTTTTCACACTCCTCACAAGGCAATTCTGCTGCAGGCAGCCTGGTCCTGCATTTTGGTCGCAACCGGATCCTACCACACGCTGTTCACGCGCGTCGTTTACACCGAGTGGATTTTTTTCGGCCTCATGGCCATTGGATTATTTTTGCTGCGTCGCAGGCCCGATATCCGGCCCGGATACCACATCTGGGGCTATCCCTTGACGCCTGCGATTTTTGTAATCTGCTCCTTTGCCATCGTGATCAACCAGATCGCATCCAGCCCGCGCGAGAGCATTTTCGGCCTGTCTCTCGTCCTGGCAGGACTTCCCGTCTATCTCATTCAGTCAAGACAAGGCCGAGAAAGGGCTCAAGCAGATGTCCATCATCGATTTTCATAACCACTTTTACCCTCCCGAGTATCTCGCGGAGATTCAGTCCGGCCCGAGCAACATCAAAGTTACCTTCGACTCCGACGGAAACCCGCTCGTGCATTACCCGGGAGACTACAATATCCTCGTTCCCGGGCACAGAGACATCGCTCACCGTGCCGACGTTCTGCATCGCGCGGAAGTGGACAAACAGATCTTGAGCTTCACGACGCCCGGTACGCATGTTGAAGCTCCCGATCGCGCCGTAGAATTGGCGCGCCTCGTAAATGACGCGATGGCCGATATCGTACGCGAGCGGGGCGATCGTTTCGCCTCGCTGGCGACGCTTCCCATGAACGCGCCCGACGCGGCCGCGGCTGAGACGGAGCGCGCCTTCGACGAACTCGGTTTTAGAGGAGTGATGGTTTTCAGCAATATCAACGGAGTCGCGCTGAGCGATCCGTGCTTCTGGCCCCTGTACGAGCAAGTCAATCGCAGGAAAGGCGTAATCTACATCCACCCGACCTCTCCTGTTGGCGTCGAGGCCATGACCGATTACTGGCTTACGCCTCTCCTTGGCTTTACTTTCGACACTACGCTCGCAGCGGCAAAACTGGTGTTCAGCGGCGTTATCGAGAAATTTCCTGAAATCACCTGGGTCTTGTGCCACCTCGGAGGTGCAATTCCGTACCTTGCCGAGCGCTTGGACCGTGGGTATTTTGCGTTCAAGGAATGCAGGGAGAAAATCGGGAAGCCGCCGAGCGAGTACTTGAAGCAGTTTTATTACGACACAGTCAATTTCGATCCTGCCGCGTTACGGCTGGCGATCGAGTTTGCCGGCGCCGACCACCTCGTTGCCGGAAGCGACTACCCTCATCAGATCGGTAGTCTCAAACAGATGGTCGCAAGCATTGAAAATCTGGAGATTCCCGAGACGGACAAATCCGCCATCCGTTCGGGAAACGCGTCTCGATTGTTGGGGCTGTAAGCCAAGCCACTTTATGAGTGGCGGGCGACGATGTTGCGCCGTAGGGTCGGGACCTGTGCCCGCCCGTTCGGAAGGCACGAACTGCAGGGCGCCAACAGGTGGCGCCCCTACATAATTCCCGGATGTGCCCTAGTACTCCATAACGCTGTCGTACAACATCTCAGAGACCTTGAATCGCACGGTCAGCCTGACTTGGGGATCATTACCGCTCAGCTTGGGAAACTCGGCATAGAAGTGCACATCCCCCCCGGCCTTGGGGTCGAGGATGGGCTTATCATTGACGATTCTTGGAAAGATGAATATTGCCCCCATCCCTTCGCCGCTCGGCGGTTTGTACTCCTGCAAGAACACGCGCGGGACGCCCTTGATGTCTAAATACACTTTGTTTTTCAGATCGCTGGTCAGGCCCCCGGAGAAGGCCTGGAAAACCGGCATCGTATAGCGATTGTCCTTCGGCAAGCCGTCCTGATCGTAGCTGACGGAAATGACCACGACCTGGCCGTATTTGGCATCGACAAACTGATGCGCCTGCTCGTTCTGTTCCGGGGTAGCTTTCGGATCGAGCTGCACAAGTCGTAACAACGCCAGCCGAATTGGCTTCGCGGAAAGAAACCGGACACGATAATTCACGCCCGGAGCCTCGTCTATCGCTCCCCCCTTAGTGCCCCCGATGGATGTGGTTCCCGTGGTGACAGTCTGCCCTCTTGCGGTCGCGGTGCTGGGCAACGTCGATGTCGATTCCTGAGTGGCCATAAAGGTTTGCGTCTGTCCCCAGCCAGAATCGTTCAGGATTTTCTTGGCATCCTTGTCCGTCCATTGGGTCCATGGTTTGTCTTTTGCCATTACGCTGATAGCCAAGGCCAAGACTGGTGTGATTAGAAGCAGCTTCTGTTTGGTGCTCATCCTTCCCTCCTCCGAGACTCATGAGCTAAGGGGCCGCGCGCGGGGCTTTCAGGGCGAGCTCAATGCGTGAGGATTACGTGGCGTTGATGCACATTGTTGACACCGATCAGCGTAGGTACTCCCAAACGATGAGCCGCGGCATCGCCTGCGCTGTTTCGCCTTGCATTTGCCCCGCGGAGCAAGGCGTCGCATAATGATCGGATGGGCCCTAGTACTCCATAACGCTGTCGTACATCATGTCAGAGACCTTGAATCGCAAGTTCAGCACGACTTGCTGATCCCTGCCGCCCGGCTTGGGAAACTCGGCATAGAAGCGCACCTCGCCGGACTTGGGGTCGAGGATGGGCTTATCATTGACGATTCTCGGGAAGATGAATCTTGCTCCCAGCCCGTCGCTGCTCGGCGGTTTGTATTCCTGCAAGAACACGCGCTGACCACCCTTGATGTCAAGATACGTGTTGTTTTTCAGGGTGCTCGTCAAGCCCCCGGAGAATGCCTGGAAGACGGGCATCATTAAGCGATTGTCCGCCGGCAAGCCGTCCTGATCGTAAGAAACGGCAATGACTACAACCTGGTCGTACTTGGTATCGACAAACTGATGCGCCTGGTCGTTCTGCTCGGGAGTAGCTTTCGGATTGAGCATCACGAGACGCAAAAATGCCTGCCGAATTGGCTTCGCGGAAAGAAACCGGACGCGATAATTCACGCCGGCTGTGGCGTCTGTCAATCCCCCCTTGACGGCCGCGGAATTTGAAATCGGGGCCGCCGACATTTCCGCGGCGCCCATGAAGGTTTGCGTCTGTCCCCAGCCAGAATCGTTCAGGATCTTCTGGGCATCCTTGGCCGTCCATTCGGTCCATGGTTTGTCTTTTGCCATTACGGTGATTACCAGTGCCAAAACTAGTAAAACTAGAAGTGACTTCTGTTTGGTGCTCATCCTTCCCTCCTCCTGACTCTCGGGCTGATGAAAGTGCGATAGATTGCTTTTTGGGACGTAGTATACAGCGAAAAGCAGCAGGATGATATCAAAAGGGAAACGTGATCGCTGATCGAGTTATTCGGAGCGATGATGGGCAATCGCCGCACAGAGACTGTGCTGAAAGCGTACAGTCATGTCTTGTTTTCGCTTCGAAACTATTGAATCTAATCGGCTGCCCTGTGGCACGTGGATTGCTCACTCTCTGAGAAGAGGGTCGTGGTGTGTCGCAAGTCGGATCTGGCGAGAAGACTGTTTTGAACTACAGTCCTGAGTCCGGGTGGCGGCCTGACCCAGAGGTGGCTGTGCGTAAAGTGAGCCTTTTGATAAGATTAATATTTTCGTTCTATTGTTTCATGGGAGCTGCCTGCATTCTGGCACAGCAGGAGAATTATGCTGCGCTCCAACAGGGCGACTGGCACCCGGGCGAAAGAGGCAGCAGGACAGACGCCGAAAAACAGGAGACGATGGATCGTTTGACGAAGATGCTTGCATGGCCTATGAATTCGACGGAATCCAGCACAGAAGCCGTCTTCCTGCGTGCCCGCGCAGCCGAGCTGTTGGAGAGGATGAAGCAGGCGAAAGGCAACAATTTTCAGTTTAACTGTCTCGCGAGTGCAATGGAAGCCCTGCTCCGGGCTACCAATGGAATCGTCATGGCGCGCAAGGCAAATCAGATCGACGAAAACGACAAACGCGACGCCGCATTGAATCTTCAAAAGTGCTACTTTCGTGTCCAGCAGGCGGATTATTTTGGAGATCTGAGCGGTGAAAAGGAAGCCAAACAGTTCGTGACCTACGCGCGCAGTCTCTATCAGCAGGCGCGTAGCGCTTATGATGCCCATCAATACGACCGCGCACAGATACTGGGAGATGCGTCCGCTCAGATTGTGGCGGCACTCGAGAACATCGCCCATGCCTCACTGCGGATCCCCGATCCTCCCATAATCAAGTAGGCGACCATGTTCTGGCCAGCACCCGCAAGCTTCCGAGCCCAGGCCGCAATCATCGCAGCCGCGTCTCTCGCCGTAGTGGGTCTGGCCGTATTCATTGTGCGGAATGTAGTCAGCCAGACAGAAGGTGCGCTCCTGGCTGATGCGCGCCAAACGTGCGTCCTGGCATGCCTGGAACTCCGGGTCCAGTACGAAGAGCGCACGACCTATGGAAGCGATCTTGCGGCCATACCTCCTGAAGCGCAGGATCTTTCCCTTACAGGGATCTGTGCAACCGTACTCCGGAGTTTCGAGAGAGTGGATGGCGGCATCTACCTGATGAAGGAGGAACGGCTTTCGGGGTACGCCAATCCTTCCGATGCAACGTCTACACGACGCCAGCCGCGGGGCCCGCGGTTGGACTTCATTCGCTCCCTCGCCAAACGAGCCGCGGAAATCAATGAGATTGTCACACAAACCAACTCTCTCGATGCCAATTACTACATAATGTGGGCTGCCGTGCGCTCAAAATCGGGCGGAGCCGTTATGTGGACTTCACGGCGCGTCGCCGTGCCACGCGATCCCCTGGCTGCAAGCGGACGCTGGTGGCTGGCAGCATTAATCCTCCTCACGATTCTTGGAATGTTCGGCAGCGGCTCGATCTGGTATATGCTTCGCTCGGGCGTCGGAGGCATCAATCGAGGATTGCAACGACTCGAGGGCGATTTCAATCACCGCCTTCCCCTGATCAAAGGCGACTTGGGGGAGATTGCCATGGCCATTAATCGCATGGCGGAGCGGCGCGTGACACTCGAAACAGAGTTGCGCAAGCAGGACCGGCTGGCAGCACTGGGTAAGGTTGTCTCGGGCGTGGCTCACGAAATCCGAAATCCGTTGAACTCAATGAAGCTCACACTCCAGCTCCTGGATCGAAGAATGAAAAAGGGCGCGCCTGTAGCCCACGAGATACAAGAAGCCTTGCACGAAATCGATCGTCTCGACCTGATTGTCGGCCGACTGCTTGCATTCGGCCGGCAGACCATGGCCAACCGCCAGGTTCAGGAACTGACGCCGCTATTCGACCAGGCCGTCAAGATGGTCACCGAGCCTGCCAGCAAGAAGGACATCCGAATCCAGGTCGAGAAGGATGCGGGATCCCTGACCGCCGACATCGACGGCCCCCAGATTGTTCAGGTGTTGATCAATCTCCTGCTTAACGCGATCGATGCCTCACCCTCAGCCAGTACCGTGCGGATAACCGCTGAATCCGGGGATTCCGGAGTGCGCATCCGCGTCTCGGACACAGGATCGGGAATCGCGGAAGAAGCCCAACCTCATATCTTCGACGCTTATTTCACAACCAAGCCCAATGGCAGCGGTCTGGGGCTCGCCGTTTCACGCGAAATCGTCGCAAGCCATGGCGGCACTCTAGAGTTCGAAACCAGTCCTACGGGAACCAGCTTCCTTTTGCAGCTGCCGATTGACAGGAGCCGGCCTCTTTGAAACACGAACCTTCCATCCTGATTGCAGAAGATGAGCCGGCTGCGCGCGACTCTCTCTGCGCGCTCCTGGAAGACGAAGGGTATCGGGTCGTGTGCGCTGCCGATGGCGATGAGGCGGCGCGCATCCTCGCCTCCTCAAACATGGATGCCGCGCTGATAGACATTCGCATGCCGGGAAAGGATGGCCTGGCACTTCTGCGCCAGATTAAGGACAATCCTGACGCTCCAGCCGTCCTGATCATGACCGCCTACGGCACCAGCGCCGTTGCCATAGAGGCGATGGCACTCGGTGCATTCGACTACCTGACCAAGCCGCTCAACTTCGACGAGCTGCGCATCCAGCTTGAACGCGCCATTGAAAACCGTCGCCGCATGCGCGAACTCGAAGGTTACCGAATTGAGGAGGGCACGCAGCACGAATCCGAAATCATCGGCAGCAGCCCGGCGATGCAGAGACTCTACAAACTGATCGGCCAGGCGGCGCCGACGGATTCAACCGTCCTGATCCGCGGTGAATCGGGCACCGGCAAAGAAGTGGTGGCACATGCCCTCCATCATCACAGCCCGCGCGCTCAGCAGCGCCTTGTTAAAGTCAATTGTTCTTCCATCCCGGAGACCCTGTTGGAAGCCGAACTCTTCGGCTACGAGCGTGGAGCCTTCACGGGAGCTTCGCAGCGGCGCATCGGAAAGTTCGAGTTTGCGGAAGGTGGAACCATTTTCCTTGATGAGATTGGCGACATAAGCGCCTCCACGCAGGCCAAACTCTTGCGCGTGCTCCAGGATCACTGCGTAGAACGGCTCGGGTCTAACCTTACGATCCCTCTGGACGTTCGCGTTCTGACAGCGACCAATCGCGATCTCGAAGCCGCGGTGCGCGAAGGGCGTTTGCGAGAGGACCTTTATTACCGCCTGAACGTTGTCTCCATCTTCATCCCGCCGCTGCGCGAGCGGCGCCAGGATATTTTTGACCTGGCGCAGTTTCTGCTGCGTCGCAGCGCCACGCGCATGCGGCTTCCGCTGCCGACAATCTCCGAGGCAGCGTGCAAGATCCTTTACGAGAACGATTGGCCTGGAAATGTCCGCGAGCTGGAGCACTGTCTCGAGCGAGCGCTCATCCTCAGCCGTTCCGGAGTCATCCTGCCGGAACATGTGCAACTGGCATCCGCACCGCAGAACTCAGATCCGCTTGACTCATTCAGCCTGGAGGAAGGCCTTCATGACGCCGTGCGGAGGGTTGAGCGCCGGCTGATTGAGCGCGCGCTAACCGCCGCGGCCGGCAATCGGACTCGCGCAGCCCAACTGCTTAAGATCAATCGCAGGCTGCTCTACGATAAACTGCGGGAACACGGCCTTGACTAGAGTGATCCGATGCCAATCAGGATCTCGATCTTCGCCTGGCTCTGAAGACCTTTGACCACCTTGTCCAATTCGGCATCCTCTTTTTGGTTCTTCAAAAAGTCCGTGAGCTGGCTGCGCACCTCGTCCAGAGTGGCCGTGCCGGCCTTCTTTCGATCCATCAGCTTAATGATGTGGAAGCCGAACTGTGAGCGCACCAGCCCGCTGATTTCGCCTACTTGCAGCTTCGCGGCAGCCTCTTCGTATTCGGGTGAAACCTCGCCGGCCTGAGTCATCCCTATATCGCCGCCTTGGGATGCGGAGGAATCCATGGAGTTTTCCTTGGCAAGCTTTGCGAAATCTTCCCCCTTCTTGGCCCGATCCAAGAGTCCCTGGGCTATTTGCCTGGCCCTTTCGACCTGGTCCGCGGGAGCGTCCTTGGCAACCGTGATCAGAATGTGGCTGGTCCGGATCAAATCCGGATGCTTAAAATCCTCGGGATGGCTTTTGTAATAATCCGCTAACTCAGACGGTGCAACTACGAGCTTTTTGCTTACCGTCTCATTGATATATTTCTGAACGGTCAGGTTTTTCGTGAGCTCACGCGTCAGGCCCTTGCGATCCAGCCCGCGATCCATCAACATGGAGTTAAGTGCGGCATCGTTCGGGTAGGTTTTGGCAACCTTGTCGAATTCCGCTTGGATTTCCGCCTGGGTAGCCGCGATACCGCTCTCGAGAGCTTTTTGATATAACAGCTCATCTCCGATAAGTTGCGAAAGAGACCGGTTGGTGACCTCATTCTTGTAATCGTCGCGCAGATCCTTCCAGGAAGGATTCCCGATCGTCGCCAGCTCGGCCCGCACTCGCGCTTCAAGATCCCGGCCAAGGACAGGCTTCCCGTTTACACGAGCAACAAGCGCCGGAAATAGGGCGTTGGGAGCCGCCGGAGGAATAGGCTCATCAGGCTCCTGCACCTTTGCAGGAGGCTTGGCGGTTTGCGCAGGTGTGGTGGGTTTAGCCTGTGTCTGACTGGTTGTTTGACCTTTGGCCTGCCCCGCCGACTGTCCTTGGGTCTGCCCTTGGGTCTGTCCGGGAGTATGAGCCTGAAGGAAAAGGGCACAGAGCATTGTTGCAATCGTCGCGACTGCCATTCTTATATATGTTTTCACGGGGTTTGGACCGCTCCTTGATCTGGTATTGATCCATAAACTCCGCTCCAAGCACCGGCCTTAGCTGGCCATTTTTTCATGCGTGGCCCGGATGGATCTAAATGAATCATATCATACAGGCCGGTCCATTTTGAAATGACTCAAGCTTTTCGATTTGGTTTTTGGGAAACCTCCCCTTCAGGCACGAAAGAATGCACGTGCTGCAGCGGCAGGCTTGCAATCGAGAGCCAACTGCGCTATTTCTGAACGCCACTTGCCGGAGGAACAGACTTGGGACTCAACTGGCTGGACGGGACCATCATCGTATTTTACCTCGCCGCGATCACCCTGTTCGGGATCAGTTTCCGTAAACGCCAACAGTCGCTGCATACTTACTTCCTCGGCGGACAGGATATCCCGGCGTGGGCGCTGGCGCTGTCGATTGTCGCGACGGAGACCAGCACTCTCACAATCATCGGAACTCCGGCGATCGCATTCGGAGGCAATCTCACATTCTTGCAGCTTGTGATGGGATATCTGGTCGGCCGCGTTTTCATCTGTCTGGTTCTGATCCCCGCCTATTTCAAAGGGCAGATGTATACCGCCTACACCCTTATGGAGCGGCGCTTCGGACCAAGGGTCAAACACGCAACCGCCAGCATGTTCCTGATCACGCGCGCCCTGGCAGAAGGGGTTCGCGTGGTCGCGATCGCCACGGTAGTCAGTGTCGTACTGGGGACCGGCGATGTGTGGTCGATTCTGATCATTTCCTCCTTGACCCTGGTCTATACATTTGAGGGCGGACTCACGGCAGTGATCTGGACCGACGTGATCCAGCTGTTTATCTATGTGGGAGGCACTCTCGTCGCCTTCTTCGTAATCCTGAGCCTGATTCCGGGCGGTTGGACAGGAGTGATGGCCAACGCCGGACAAAAGATGGTGCTTTGGAACTTCTCTTTTGATTGGCATACCAACTACACCTTCTGGGCAGGCGTTCTCGGCGGCGCGTTTCTCAACACAGCCAGCCACGGCGTCGATCAATTGATTGTGCAGCGTCTCCTGGCGGCCAGAAACAAGAGCGAGAGCAGAGTCGCATTGCTCGGGAGCGGAGCGCTCGTATTTTTTCAGTTTGGC
>Ga0182021_10002781_pt1 | contig 20498 bp, 23 predicted proteins | sample 612E3MmetaG_FD_120493 | JGI IMG/M metagenome (GOLD analysis project Ga0182021, IMG submission 120493) | Permafrost microbial communities from Stordalen Mire, Sweden - 612E3M metaG (Illumina Assembly) | ecosystem: Environmental > Terrestrial > Soil > Wetlands > Permafrost | place: Sweden... | reverse complement strand
GTCGCGCTGGCCCGTCGCTACATGACCCAGCCCACCCACATCCGGGCCATGGGAGAAGACCAGGACAGTCAGACGGTCACAGCAGTTGAACAGTTCGTCTACCGCGCCCACGCCATGGACAAGGTGGAGATGCTGGCCCGCATGCTTCAGGCCAAGGACCGGGGCCTGACCCTCATCTTCAGCAGAACCAAGCGCACCGCGGCCAAGGTCGCCGACGATCTTGCCGAGCGTGGCTTCGCCGCTGCAGCCATCCACGGCGACCTCGGCCAGGGTGCCAGGGAGCAGGCGATGCGAGCGTTCCGCAACGGCAAGGTCGACGTGCTGGTCGCCACCGACGTGGCGGCGCGTGGTATCGACGTCGACAACGTCACCCACGTCATCAACTACCAGTGCCCCGAGGATGACAAGACCTACCTCCACCGCATCGGCCGCACGGCACGTGCGGGCAACACCGGTGTCGCGGTCACCTTCGTGGACTGGGACGACCTTCACCGCTGGTCCATGATCAACAAGACCCTCGACCTCGGCATCCCCGAGGCGGCAGAGACCTACTCCTCCTCCGCGCACTTCTACACGGAGATGAACATCCCCGTGAGCGCCACCGGCCGTTTGCCAAAGTCCAGCCGGACCCGTCAGGGGCTGGCCGCCGAGAAGGTCGAGGACCTCGGGGAGACCGGCAAACAGCACCGGGACGGACCACCTCAGCGGGGCCGTTCCGCGGCCGGTTACAAAGGTGGCACTCACTCCGGTGGACCTTCCAGCCGCGGCACGCACTCGGCCGAAGGCCGCGAGCGTCCCTCCTCGGATCGCCCCAAGAACGCAGACCGCCCCAAGGTCGCCGATGACACCAAACCACGCCGTAGCCGCAACCGTCGCCGCACCCGCGGCGGTCAGGGCGACTCCGCTGGAGCAGGCGCTGCCTCCGCCTGAGCCTTCAGAAGCGAGGTAGCAGACTTTGGGCGACGTCGCGGTAGGCCTGAGCACCTTTGGACGACCGTGACGTCGCCAGGATCGAACGGCCGAGCGCGGGCGCCTCGGCGAACCGAACGGTCTTGGGAATCGGCGGGCTGAGCACCGCCAGACCGTACCGCTGCCCCACATCGGCCAACACAGCCCGCGCGTGCTTGCTACGGCCGTCGTACAAGGTGGGCAGGATGCCGAAGACCTCAAGGGATGGGTTGAGGATGGACTTCACGTCGGTGACCGTGTCGAGCAGCTGTCCGACCCCACGATGGCTGAGCATCTCGCAGCACATCGGGATGATCACGCCCTGGGCGGCGGTGAGCGCGTTGAGCGTCAACACGCCAAGTGAAGGCGAGCAGTCAATCAGAATCGCGTCGTAGTCCTCTCGCAGCGGCGCCAGTACCGATCGAAGCACAAACTCACGACCGGGCCTCGGCATCAGCTGTGCCTCGGCCCCGGCAAGCTCGATAACGCTGGGGATCAGGTCGACGCCCTCCGAGCACTTCACGATGGCGTCCCGCGCCAAGACCCCGCGTCCGACCAGCACCTCGTTGATGCTCACCTGAACCGTCTCCGGGTCAACTCCGAGGCTGAAAGTCAGACAGGCCTGCGCGTCGAGGTCGACCAGCAGCACCCTCTTGCCGAGCTCGGCGAACGCTGCCCCCAGCGAGGCGACCGACGTCGTCTTGGCCACCCCGCCCTTCTGGTTGGCCACGGCCACGATCGTGGCCAGGCGCGTGGCCGACGGCTTGTCGGGTTCGCGGCTCTTGTCCTGTTCGGGGTCCTGCGTGCTCTGAGTCACTCTTGACGCCTCTCCGACGAGCTTGGGTTCGGCCCAGTGTGTCACCGGCCGCGCCGTCCAGCCCGTTTTAGCCCGAGGGCTGCACACTCGCGCAGTCGTCGGCCTCCAGTCCGGCCCAGTCGGACTTCTCCGGCCCGACCAGCTGACCGGTCGGGCAGTGGGCCCGCAGGTCGCACCACATGCAGATCGGTGATACCCGCGGCTCGAAAAGCTTCGACTCAGCACCCCGATCGGCGTAGTCGGCGTCGGCCCGGCGCAGGTCCAAGGCGATCGACTCAGCCTCGGCGACCTTGCGCGCCAAGGTCGCCGGCGTGTGCTCATGGGCGAGCACCTTGCCCGTCGACAGGTGATGAAGCTCGACTCGCAGGCATCCGCGAGCGAACATGGCGCCAACCGCGACCGCATACAGCGCCAGGGGCAGCGAGGTGCGAGCGTCGTCGTTGCTCAGAGCGGCCCGGCCGGTCTTGTAGTCGACCACCACGAGCTCACCGTCGCGGTCATCGAGCCGGTCGAGGCGACCGGTCACGGCCAGCGTCTTGGTGTGCAGGCTGACGGTCCGTTCAACACCCAACGGTTGTCGGCCGCGGTCTATGCCTCTCAGGTAATCGGTCACGCGCCTTGTGGTGCGAACGCGCCACTGTGCCGACTGGTCGGGATCGCGGAAGCCGACGTCGATCCAGGACCGGGCTATCAGATGCTCTACTGCCGTCGGGGTGCGCTCGGCTGGCGGCAGGTCCCAGAAGCCTGCCAGCGCATTGTGGGTGGCCACCCCGACAGAGGTGTGCGCCCGTTGCGCCCGAGACAGGGGCCTGGGTCGCTCGAGGTACTGCATACGGTAACGGCGCGGGCAGTCGAGCCAGGCCATCAGTTTGCTGGGGCTGGCTGAGTAGAGAGGCTGCGGCATACCTGCGAAACTCTGCTGCGCCGGTGGATAGCTCACCGGTTCAAGCTAGTTGCCGGTGGTGACAAAGGCTCGGATGCTGTTGGCGATCATCTGCACCGCGATGGCCGACAGCAGCAGACCAGCGATCCGGGTGAGCAGCATCGTGCCGCTGTCTCGCAGGAGCCGATGCACCTGCCCGGCAAACCGCAGGAACAGCCACACAGTCAGCAGAGCCGCCAGAAGCCCCGCGGCTACCGCCAGGAAACCCGCAACGCCGTTGGCTGCTCGCACTGCCAGCATCGTGGCCACAATCGCTCCGGGCCCTGCGAGAATCGGCGTGCCCAGCGGCACCAAGGCAACGTTGACCCCCGCATCGGAACTGACACCAGAGTCCTGGCCGGTGAGCAGCTGCAGCGCCACCAAGAGCAGCAGCAGACCGCCGGCACCCTGCAGCGCGGGCAGGCTGATGTGCAGATAGGTGAGGATCTGCTGCCCGAACACGGCGAAGGCCGCAATCACCCCTAGGGCCACCAGCGAGGCACGCAGCGCTGCGACCTCCCGTTGCTTGCGCGTCAGCGAGGCGGTCAGCCCCAGGAAGATCGGCACTGCACCGGGCGGGTTCATGATCACCAGCAACGTCACGAACACAGACAGGAAAAGCTGAACATCGGAGTAGGAGCTCACGGACGTAGCATCTCTACGCCGCTTGCCAGGTCTTCGATTCGTTCCAGGACCGCGGGATCGGTGCTGTTCTCACCCAGCAGGTTGGCTTTACCGGCTCCGTGGTAATCAGAGGACCCGGTCACAAACAGGCCCAGCGACGCACTCAGATCCAGCCCGTGACTCACCTGGTCGGGCGAGTGGTCTCGATGGTGAACCTCCAGACCGGCCATTCCTGCAGCCGCCATGGCCTCGATGACCTGGTCAGAGACGATGCGCCCGCGAATGCTGGCGAAAGGATGCGCCATGACCGCAACACCCCCGGCCTCCCTCACCAGGGTCACCGCCCGCACCGGATCAGGCGCGTAGTGCGAGGCGTAGTACGGGGATCCGTCAGCCAGGTATCGGGCGAACGCCGCATCACGCGAAGCAACTATGCCCTTGGCCACCATCGCGTCTGCGATGTGTGGGCGACCAATGGTGGCTCCCGGCTCGATCTGGGCCAGGACGTCCTCCCAACGCAGCGGCACGTCCTTGGACAACAGCTCGACGATGCGTTGCGCCCGGTTCTGGCGGCTTTGCCTGGACCGGTCCAGCTCCTTCAGCAGAGCGGGCGCAGTGGGGTCCTGGAGGTAACCGAGCAGGTGAACGCTAACGCCCGCGTGCTGGCAGGAGATCTCGATCCCGCGAACCAAAGCGATCCCGTGATGGCCTGCGGCAGCGGCTGCCTGCGCCCAACCCGAGGTCGTGTCGTGGTCGGTCAGCGCGAGCACGTCCAGACCAACACCAACCGCGGAGCCCACAACCTGGGCCGGTGACTGCGTGCCGTCACTGGCGCTGGAGTGGGTGTGCAGGTCGATCCGCATTGCCCAAGGCTAGGGCACCGCAGATGGCCCCAGATGAGGGCACCGCAATACGACTCAGCCCTTGGCTGGGGGGTCCACCAAAATCGGCCGGCCGGGCTGCTCACCACCACGCGCCTGCAGGTAGCTGTCCTTGGGGACCATCACCTTGCGCCTGAAGATGCAGACCACGGTGCCGTCCTGCTTGTAGCCCTTGGTCTCGACATAGACAACGCCCCGGTCCTGCTTGGAGGTTGACTCCCACTTGTCCAGAACGGTGGTCTGGCCGTAGATGGTGTCCCCGTGGAAAGTCGGCGCCACGTGACGCAACGACTCCACCTCAAGGTTGGCAATGGCCTTACCCGAGACGTCGGGGACGCTCATGCCCAGCAGCAGCGAGTAGATGTAGTTACCGACCACCACGTTCTGCCCGAACTGAGTGCTCTCTTTTGCATAGTGCGAGTCCAGGTGCAGCGGATGGTGGTTCATCGTCAACAGACAGAACAGGTGGTCGTCATACTCGGTGACCGTCTTGCCGGGCCAGTGCTTGTAGACCGCGCCGACTTCGAACTCTTCGTAACTACGCCCAAATTGCATAACCGCTATGGTGCCCGACCCAACCGCGCAATGAACGCGCAGCCCACGCCTTGACCTACCCCTTACTCCCGGGCGTCACCGGCCGACCGTCGAAGGGCCCGCCGCTGACCACGATCGAGTCCCAGTCGTACCGGTCGGGCCAGGAAGGTGCCCATGCTGACACCCGCGGCCAGTCCCATCCCGATCCCGGCGGCGCCGAGCAACGTCGTCAGGCCGTGGGACACGCCCACACCGGGAGTGCTGCGCACCATCTCGAAAAGGCCTTGGTAGACCGCCAGTCCGGGCAACAAGGGCACGATGCCGGCCATGGTCAGCGCGAGCGAAGGGACCTGCAAGCGGCTGGCCACCAACTGTGAGATGAAACCGGCCACAAGCGCGGCGAAAGAGCTGGCGGCCGCGGGCCCCATCCCGATGCTGATCGCGCCCAGGTAGGCGAGCCAGCCCAGGCCCCCGGTCAGCGTGGAGTAGAAGCCGGCGCGCGGAGCGGCATAGGCCGACACGGCAAACGCGCCCGAGACAACCATTGCGGCCAGCACTTGCACCACGTTGTTAGTGGACAGCTGCGCAGCAACAGTGAACTGCATCGAGACGCCCAACCGTTGTCCCAGCGCGAGGACGCCAGCGATGCCCACCACGATGCCTAGCGTCAGCACCAGAACCTCAAAGCCGCGAGCCCCCGCAGTCACGTAGTAGCCATCGATCGCATCCTGGGCTGCCCCGACCACCGACAGGCCTGCCAGGAGCACCACGATGCCTGAGGCGACGACCAGGGAGGGCGAGGTCCCTCTCAGCCCCGGAGCCCCCGACGAGATCGCGGCAAGCAACCCCACCGCTACGACGGTCGGGATCGCACCGCCCACCACCTGGGCGAAAAAGGCCGCAACCCCCCGGTGAGCCAGCCAGCGCTGCACCCTGTCAACCACAGCGGCCGTCAAGAAGCTCAGCGCCATGATGAGCCAGCCTGCGCCCAGCAACGCTGCCACGGCAGCCGCCACTGTGGCCAGGGAACCGGTCACTACCCAACGCCGATAGGGATGGGGCGCTCTGACAACAGACATGAAACGGGTCCTGGCCTCATCGACTGCTACCGGCTCGTCGGCGATCTCTCGCACCAGCGTCTGAAGGCGCTCAAGGCGGGTCAGATCCGTGGAACGCACCTTGATGCCACGCATCACGGTCATCGGATCGGCGTCCGGACCTCGGTGGTAGGACACCGAGATGGACGTGAAGGTCACATCGACATGGACCGAGCCAAGTCCGTAGGCATTGGTGAGCCGAAGGACTGTGGCAACCACGTCGGAGGCGGAGGCACCGGTGGACAGCAATGTCTCGCCGACTCGCATGGCAAGGTCGATGACTCCCCGAGCTGTCCGCTGGTCAACCCCGTCAGCTCCGGCCCACAGGGAGTGGACGCCCGTGGGCGGACCGCTGTCCCGCACTGCGTGCCCGGCTCGCTCACGCAGCGACCTGCCGGCCACCCGGGACGATCTCGGCGGACGGGGGGTCGGGGTGATCACTGACACGAGGCAACTCTGTCAGAGCGGTGGCGCTTGGCCGAATGCACCGTGGCACGATGTGGGGGTGAGCGAAGAACAGCACCAAGCAGAGCACCGCGGGCGCCCTAGCAATGACGAGTTCCTGGCATTCATCGCCGCCGACTGGGCGCCCCGACCCACCGACAAGCCTGCACGGGCAGAGGCCGCGTCATATGCCGCGGCGCGCCGTGCTGCAGTGTCGGCCGCCTTCCCGGGTGAACGTCTCGTCATACCGGCTGGCGGTCTGAAGGTGCGCAGCAACGACTGCGACTACATCTTCCGGCCCCATAGTGCCTTCGCCCACCTGACCGGCTTGGGCAGCGATCGGGAGCCAGACGCAGTGCTGGTGCTCGAGCCGCGCCAGGACGGCACCCACGAGTCGATCCTGTACTTCCGTCCGCTAGCCGGCCGCGACACCGAGGAGTTCTTCGGAGACTCCAGGTACGGCGAGTTCTGGGTCGGGCCACGCCCGGGCCTGGCCGAGATCGAGGCCGAGCTGGCCCTGTCTGCGCGCCACATCGACGAGCTTGCAGAGAACATGGGCAAAGACGTCGGCACCACCGCGGTCCGCATCGTTCGCGATGCGGACCGGGACGTGACCGCTGCAGTTGACACCATCCGAGAAGACGCCGCCCCCCAAGGCGGCGAGTCCACGGACGTCCAGGACGACGACGAACTCGCGCACTTCCTGTCCACGTTGCGAATGGTCAAGGACCCGTGGGAGATCGGGCAGATGCGGGATGCCATCGAGGCGACAGCCAACGGCTTTGACGCCGTCGTCGCAGACCTGCCGGAGGCACTGCGTCGCGGCCGCGGCGAGCGCTGGGTCGAGGGTGTCTTCGGTCTACACGCGCGCCACCAGGGCAACGGCATCGGGTATGACTCGATCTGTGCCGCCGGAGACCACGCCAACACACTGCACTGGATCAAGAACACCGGTGAGATCATCAGCGGCGACCTGCTGTTGCTCGACGCGGGGGTCGAGGTGGACTCACTGTTCACTGCTGACATCACCCGCACCCTGCCGGCCAGCGGCCGCTTCAGCGACGCGCAGCGAAAGGTCTACGACGCCGTCTACGCCGCCCAGGAGGCCGGGATTGCCGCGGTCAGGCCAGGCGCGAAGTTCTCCGACGTCCACGATGCCGCGATCCGGGTCATTGCCGAGCACCTGTACGCATGGGGTCTTCTTCCCGAAGGCATCGACGTCGAAGCCACTCTGGACAAGGAACACGGACATTTCCACCGTCGCTGGATGGTCCACGGCACCAGCCACCACCTGGGTATGGATGTGCACGACTGCGCGCTGGCCAGTCGCCAGGAGTACATGGGCGCCGAGCTGACACCCGGCATGATCCTCACCGTCGAGCCCGGGCTCTACTTCAAGGCCGATGACCTCTTGGTGCCCGATGAGCTGCGCGGCATCGGCGTGCGCATCGAGGACGACATCCTGGTCACCTCGAGCGGTGCCGAGAACCTCTCCGCAGCCATGGCCCGCACCTCCAGCGACGTCGAGGCCTGGATCGCCCGCATCCAAAAGAGCTGAGTGTGCAGCGACGCTGCCTCCTTTCAAGAGCCAAGGATGAGCGGCCGCCGGCCCGTGAGGCACCCAGGGACCGGTCACTTCGCAGGTGTGCACTGGTGATCGCCATTTCGGAGCGCGGGTTCTCACCTTTGGCGGATGGAAACGAGTCGTCGCGCCCGAAACGGGCCACCAGACGTGGAAGACGTTCTTGATAGAGGCGAGGCCGCAGACAAGGCTTCGTCATCTCTGAAGAGGTACCCGAATGTTGTCAAGACTGGTCGCGTTCACACAAGACTGCAACACCGCGACCGCGGCCCCACAGCCGTCGAGTACGCCCTGAGGGTTGCTCTGGTCACCGTCGTCATCGCCGCCGTCACCCTGCTCGGGACCAACCTGAGCACGTTGTTCAACAACACTGCCACTGTCGTTAAGACCGACGCTGCTAGGCCGTTAAGGCCTGACCCCCGGGCATCTTCGCTAGCAGCGCTCGGCCCTGCTCGGCGAGCTTGTGCTCCACGAGAACCTCATACCGGGTGGCCACCACCTGGCTGACCGAGGTGAAGTCCCGCCGCCCCTGGGTCGCGGCATAGCCCAGAAGCACCCAGACGACGCCGAAGACCGCACCGAACGCCACGGTCGCCAGCACCGCCCAGGTACTGCTGTTCGGAGTCAACAACGCAAAGATCAGCCCGACGAACAGTCCCATCCACATTCCCGACAGGGCACCGGCCCAGGCGACCCGCCCTCGTGTCAGCCGCCCGGTCACCCTCTCAACCTGCCGCAGGTCGGTCCCCACGATCATGCAGTTCTCCACAGCGAACTGGTTGTCGGACAGGTAGTCGACCGCTTTCTGGGCATCCTCGTACTTCTCGTAGGTTCCGAGCGACATCGGGTACGCCAAGATGAGGTTACCGATCGGAATCCGAGATTGTTGTGACATGTTCGGCCGCGAGCTCATAAGACCATTCTGGCGCATTTCAACCCCTTAGCGATACGCCGTGAGCACAACTCAGCCGCGCAAGGCGTAATCCTTGAGCAGTCGACGACCGATGATCATCCGCTGGATGTCGGCCGTGCCCTCACCGATGAGCAACATGGGTGCCTCACGGTAGAGCCGCTCGATCTCGTACTCCTTGGAGTAGCCGTAGCCCCCGTGGATGCGGAAGGAGTCCTCGACCACCTGGGCGCAGTACTCCGAGGCCAGGTACTTGGCCATGCCGGCCTCCAGGTCGTTGCGCTCCCCGGAGTCCTTCAAACGTGCCGAGCGAACCATCATCTGATGACCGGCCTCGATCTTGGTGGCCATCTCGGCCAGGCGGAACATCACCGCCTGGTGTTCGGCGATCTTCTTACCGAAGGTCTCTCGCTGCTGGGCGTATTCGATGGCGAGCTCGAACGCCCGTAGCGCGACACCACAGGCACGAGCGGCGACATTCACCCGGCCCACCTCGACGCCGTCCATCATCTGGTAGAAACCCTTGCCCGGCTCGCCACCGAGAATCTGATCCGTGGTGGTGGTGTAGCCGTCCAGGATGAGCTCGGTGGTGTCGACCCCCTTATAGCCCATCTTCTCGATCTTGCCAGGCACGGTAAGCCCAGGCTCAACCTCCCCGAAGCCGGGCTCCTTGTCGACCAGAAAGGCCGTCATGTTCTTGTAGACCGAGTCTGCGCCGGTATCCGTCTTCACCAGGACCGCGACCAGGTTCGAGCTGCCACCGTTGGTCAGCCACATCTTCTGACCGTTGATCGTCCACTGACCATCACCAGTCGGCACGGCCTTGGCCTTGATCGCAGCCACATCGGAGCCGCAGCCCGGCTCGGACATCGAGAACGCGCCGCGGACCTCACCAGTGGCCATCCGGGGCAGGTACCTCTGCTTTTGTTCCTCGGTGCCGTGCTGCAGCAGAAGGTAGGCGACGATGAAGTGCGTGTTGATGATCCCGCTGACGCTCATCCAGCCACGAGCGATCTCCTCCACACAAAGCGCATATGTCAGCAGCGACTCACCCAGGCCGCCGTACTCCTCGGGGATCATCAGTCCGAAGATCCCCATCTCCTTCATGGCCTCGACGATCTGTGTCGGGTACTCGTCCTTGCGCTCGAACTCCATGGCCACCGGAATGATCTGCTCATCGACGAATTGGCGCACCAGCTTGAGCAGTTCGCGCTGCTCATCAGTCAGGTCTTCGGTGTGCTGCAGTCGTGCCATCGCGGTATGCCGTCCTCATGTGTGGGATCCGGCCCGAAGCGAGCCCGCCCTTAGTATGTCCGCGTGGCCGCCAACCTGCACTCCCGCCCTCGCCTCGAGGTCACCGAGGAGCTCTTGGGCGCGTCAGGTCTCGTCGCAAAGGTGGCACGGGGCGACTCCCCCACCATCGCGACCCGGGTCACCCCCGTGGGGTGCTGGCGGGGACTTTAGCCCTGCCGTGGCTGGCCTCCTGCAGCGCTGGCGTCGAGCGGCCGGCAGGGTCGATCTGCAGGAGGGAACCTTCTCCAGCCGGTTCTGGCCCGATCACCAGGTGCGATGGCGTCTGGCCAGGCCTGCCCTTCGAAGCTCCGCCACTGCGCCCCAGCCGCTGGTGGCCTGCACGGCTACGGCGGTGACGCAGACTGGCCCTTTGACAGGGTCCACGTCGAGCGCCAAGTCGCGCAGACCTGACTCGCAGTGGCAACCGTCGATGGTGGCAACTTCTGTTGGCACGCACGACGGTGCGGCATCGACCCCGCCAACATCATCGTCCAGGAGCTCCTCGCGCTGCTCGCCCGCAAGGGACTGGACACCGAGCGCATCGCCCTGATGGGGTGGTCCATGGGTGGATACGGCGCGTTGCTGCTGGCCAGCAGGCTCGGGGGCTCCCGGGTAGCCGCCGTGGTCGCCGCCAGCGCCGCCCTGTGGCAGTCGCCCGGCGACCGCGCCCCGGCGCCTTTGACGACGAGGCGGACTTTGCCCGCAATGACGTGTTCGCCGCACGGCCCGTGCTGGCCACCATGGCTGTCCGTCTGGCGTGCAGTGACCAGGACCCGTTCATCGTGACCAACCGGGCATTCGCACGCGGACTCCCATCTGCCGCAGCGACCTTCGATACCGGAGCGCACACCGAGAAGTACTGGGCCGCTCACACCGGGGCCCAGATGATCTGGCTCCGCAGACATTTCCTGTGACGTCTTGGCAGGTGTCTGCGGCCTTTCGCGGCGCGAGCCGGGTCCGTTAGTGCCGGGTTGGCCGCTGGCTTGCGGTGGCCGGGAACGATCCCTGCCATCCTTGGGGTCACATCACAGCGGGAGACCGTCGGAGCCAAACGGTTTTCCGGTGCGTCGAATGGGGCCATCAGGCACACGCCGATACGAACCCGGCTGCCAACATCTAGCGGCTCGCTCAGATCAAAGCCTCCAAGAAGAGCGCGGTCGCACAGACCGTCAACGGACGCCTTCGCCACGGCCCGAACTCCTGCCGCGTCAACCCCGAAGGCCGCCTAACCGCGACCCGAGCAATTCCGACCCCTCAGGGCCGGGGGGACGTCAACGGCCTCTCCCACTTGTCCCGCCGGGTCATTGCGGCGGCACGTCCCTTGGTCGAGATGACCAGCGCCATCTTGGCCGAGGCCTCGTCAATCATCTCGTCGCCCAGCATGACCGCGCCCATCTTGCCGCCGGCCTCCGAAGTGAAGAACTCGTAGGCGTCCAGGATGTTCTCGGCGTGGTCGTAGTCGCTCTGACGGGGGCTGAACACCTCGTTAGCGGGGCCGAGCTGACCGGGGTGCAGGACCCACTTGCCATCAAAGCCCAGAGCCGCGGATCGCCCTGCCACCCGCCGGAACCCCTCGATGTCCTTGATCTGAAGGTAGGGCCCGTCGATGGCCTGCTTGTCGTAGGCGCGTGCCGCCATCAGGATCGACATGAGGATGTGGTGGTAGGCGTCGCCGACGTCATAGCCGGCCGGCTGTTCGCCCACCACAAGGCTCTTCATGTTGATCGAGGCCATGAAGTCGGCCGGCCCGAAGATGATCGTCTCCACCCGCTGGCTCGCGGCCGCGATGGCGTTGACGTTGGTTAGTCCCAGCGCGTTCTCGATCTGCGCCTCGATGCCGATCCTGCCGACCTCCAGGCCGGTGGACTTCTCGATCTGGGTCAGCAGCAGGTCCAGCGCGACAACCTGCTCGCGTGTCTGAACCTTGGGAAGCATGATGGCGTCGAGGTTGGCACCGGCGCCCTCCACCACCTCCACGACATCGGCGTAGGTCCACTGCGTGGTCCAGTCGTTGACTCGCACGCAACGGATGGTCTCGCCCCAGCCACCCTCGTTCAGGGCCGCCACGATGTTCTTGCGGGCATCCGGTTTGGCCAGGGGCGCCACGGCGTCCTCGATGTCCAGGAAGACCTGGTCGGCGCCAAGGCCCTTGGCCTTGTCGATCATCTTCGTGCTCGAGCCGGGAACCGCGAGGTTCGAGCGACGGGAGCGCAGCGGGCGTGTGGGCGGCGTTGATGGCACAGAAGTCATACTGGGAGGCTACTGGGCGCCGTCCCGGGTGGTCACCGAGGTCGTGGGTTGACCTTGCCCACGGCCCCGGACCCGGGCGCACTAGGCTCATGACGTGACTGACCTGAACGCTCTTCTGTCCGAGGCAGGCAAGAAGTCCGGACTGCTGTGGATCGACATCCCCGGTGACCGGGCCTGGCCTGCGTGGCATGTCTGGCTGGACGACACGGCATACGTGGTAACCGGTCCCGGTGAGCAAAGCCTGCCGGTCCTTCCAGCAGACCTTGCGCTGACCTTCCGCAGTAAGAGCACCGGCGGGCGGTTGGTGACGGTTCCGGCTCGCTCGGCCGTGGTCAAACCCGACGACCAGCGCTGGGAGGCCGCGACCACGGCGCTGAAGGCGTCCCGCCTCAACGCCCCTGCGGGCGACATCATCGCGAGATGGGCCAACGACGGGGCCACCATCTACGCGCTGACACCCCAGGGAGAGGCACTGCAAGGCCCTGGCAACTACTCCCAGCAGTCGGGTGCGGCACAGCCGGCCCAGACACCGGCCACCACCCGTACATGGAGCCCCTGGCACCTCAACGGCCGACCGAAGTGGCGCCGCGGCACCCGCCGCTGACCGGATAGCCTCAGGGCCGTGAGTCCCAAGACGCGCGTCTTCGTTGCACGCCTGGCAGCACTGGGCGTGTTCGACCCACTCGGTGACCAGGTGGGCCGTGTTCGTGACGTCGTGGTCCACTTCAGCTCGAGCCGTCGGGCTCCGAGCGTGATCGGGCTCGTGGTCGAGGTGTCCGGTCGGCGACGGGTCTTCGTGCCCATGACCCGTGTCACCAGCGTCGACGCCGCCCAGGTCATCACCACCGGGCTGGTCAACATCCGACGATTCGAACAGAAGGCCGGCGAGACGCTGGTGCTCGCAGAGCTGTTCGAGCGCACCATCCGGGTCAGCACGCCTGAAGAGTCTTTCGAGGCAACCGTCGAGGACATCGCCATCGAGCAGGAGCCCAACAGGGACTGGCTCATCGTCAAGGTCTTCGCGCGCAAGGGGTCCGGCGGCACCCGCAGCCTCACCAGGCTCGGTCGACGTCGGGGCGAAACGGTGCTGGTGGACGTCCAGGACGTGACCGGGCTCCAGCAGGAGGCCCAGGACCAGAGCGTTGCCAAGCTGCTGGCGAACTACCGAGACCTCAAGCCCGCCGACCTCGCCGCGATGGTCCATGACCTGACCCCCACGCGCCGGGCCGCGGTCGCCGATGCGCTGGACGACGAGACGCTCGCCGACATCTTGGAGGAGCTGCCCGAGGACCACCAGGTGGAGATCCTGCGCGGCCTGGGCAGGGAGCGTGCCGCCGACGTCCTGGAGGCGATGCAGCCCGACGACGCGGCCGACCTGCTCCTGGAGCTGTCACCGGAGAACGCCGAGGAGCTGTTGCGGCTGATGGAGCCCGATGAGGCCGCAGACCTGCGCCGCCTGCTTGCCTATGACGAGGACACCGCCGGTGGCCTGATGACCACCGATCCGGTGATCCTTGGCCCCGATGCGACGATCGCCGAAGCGCTGGCCGTGGTTCGGCGGGCCGAGCTGTCCCCAGCGCTGGCCGCGACGGTCTTCGTCTGCCGTTCGCCCCTGGAGACCCCGACAGGCAGGTACCTCGGGCTGGTCCACATCCAGCGGCTCCTGCGCGACCCGCCGCACGCGGTCATCGGCAGCATCCTGGACAAGGACCTGGAGCCATTGCCCGCCGATGCTCCGATCGGTCGCGTCACGCGCATGCTGGCCACCTACAACCTGGTGGGGGTGCCGGTGGTCGACGAGGACGGCCGGCTACTGGGAGCGGTGACCGTCGATGACGTACTGGACCACCTCCTGCCCCAGGACTGGCGCGAGGAGCGGCATGCGGAGAGGCACGAGGTCACTGATGGTCCGTGAACGCCCCAGCAGGGCACCCCGGCTGGACCAACCGCGCGAGGCACGGCGCACCCTGTTCACCCCCCCGCAGGTTGACCCCGACACCTTCGGGCGCTTCGCCGAGAAGTTCGCCCGCTATATGGGCACGGCCAGGTTCCTCGTTTACATGACAGTCTTCGTGGTGGTCTGGATCACGGTCAACGTCATCGGGATCCTCGGCTACAAGTGGGACATCTACCCGTTCATCTTCCTGACCTTGCTGCTCAGCCTGCAGGCGTCTTATGCGGCACCGCTGATCCTTCTAGCCCAGAACCGTCAGACCGACCGCGACCGGGTCGCCCTCGAGCAGGACCGGGCCAGCAACGAGCGCAATCTGGCCGACACGGAGTTCCTCACCCGGGAGGTGGCCTCCCTGAGAATCGCCCTTCGTGACATGGCTACCCGAGACTTCTTGCGATCCGAACTGCGCTCACAGCTGGACGAGATGGAACAACGCGGGATCCGGCCGCCGGGCGGTGCTCGCCCGTCGGGATCGGGTGAGGCCCCTGCCGATGCACGAAAAGATCCGCGACCGACCTAGCATTGAGTCATGCCCGTTCCATCGCACGACACTCTTTTCGCCGCCCTGTCCAAGGTCATCGACCCCGAGATCCGCAAACCCGTCACTGAGCTCGGCATGGTCGAGTCGGTCGAGGTCGACGAGTCCGGTCTCGCGTCGGTCACCATCTTGCTGACCGTCTCGGGCTGCCCGCTGAAGGAGACTCTCACCAAGGACACCACCGCTGCCCTACTGGGCGTGCAGGGCGTGACCAAGGTGAACGTGACCCTGGGGGTCATGAGCGACGAGCAGCGCACCGTGCTACGAACCAACCTGCGCGGCGGCAACACCGAGCGTGAGATCCCCTTCGCCCAGCCGGGCACTCTGACCAGGGTTTACTGCGTGGCCTCCGGCAAGGGCGGCGTCGGCAAATCGTCGGTGACCGTCAACCTGGCTGTTGCCATGGCCCAGCAGGGCTTGCGAGTTGGCGTGGTCGACGCCGATGTGTATGGCTTCTCGATCCCGCGCATGCTCGGCACCGAACGACGGCCGACCCAGGTCGACGACATGATCCTGCCGCCGCTGGCCCACGAGGTAAAGGTCATCTCGATCGGGATGTTCGTGCCCGGCAACCAGCCCGTTGTCTGGCGGGGGCCCATGTTGCACCGGGCGCTCCAACAGTTCCTGGGCGACGTGTTCTGGGGCGACCTGGACATATTGCTGCTCGACCTTCCACCCGGAACCGGTGACATCGCCATCTCGGTCGCCCAGCTCATCCCGAATGCCGAGATCCTCATCGTGACCACCCCCCAGAAGGCTGCCGCCGAGGTAGCAGAGCGCGCCGGATCCATTGCCCTGCAAACCCATCAGCGCATCGCCGGGGTCATCGAGAACATGTCGTGGTTGGAGTTGGCGGACGGCACCCGCCAGGAGATCTTCGGGGCCGGCGGCGGCCAGATCGTGGCCGACTCCCTGTCCCGCGCCCTCGGGGCACCGGTCCCCCTACTGGGTCAGATCCCACTGGACACCCTGCTGCGCGAAGGCGCCGACATCGGCATGCCGGTCGTGCTCAGTGAGCCCAACAGCCCCTCGGCTGTTGTCCTGCGCGGGATCGCCCGGGGCCTGTCGACCCGCTCGCGCGGCCTGGCGGGTCGCCCGCTGGGGCTGACTCCGGCAGGTCGATAAACAGCCCGGGCTGCGCCAAGCACCGGGTGAACCCGGCGGCCTACAGGCGCCGGGGCCTGCCCCCGCGCCGAGGTCTCACCAGAGACCCGTTCGTCCTGGGCGAGGTCGTATCAAGGGTCCTTGACGAGAACCGATCCCCGCTCAGGTCCGTCGGAGCATTCTTTGACTTCCCAACCGGTGTTGGTCGAGACCGCCACCAGAGGATCAGGAAGCCCGGCGCAGCGGCCTTCTAGGTGGCGTCCTGGTCAAAGGGCGTGGGCTTGGCCGAGTCGTGGCCCTTGAACGCGGAGGAGGCCTTGAAACCACTGTCCTGGACCTGACCTGATGTCGATGGTTGCCCGTCCTTAGACCCCTCATCCATCAGAGCCTCACGAACGATGCGCCGAGGGTCATACTGCCGAGGGTCGTACGACTTCCAGTCGATCTCATCGAAGTCTGGGCCCATCTGCTCGCGCAGCTGGTCCTTGGCAGTGTCGGCCATCGTCCTGAGCTGTTTGATCAGCCTGGCAAACTTAGCCGCGTACTCCGGCATCCGTTCGGGCCCGATCACGAACACGGCCACGATCAGGAGGATGATGAACTCCCCGCCGTTGATGTCGAACACTGTGAACCTCTCAGCTCCCGCTCTTGGGTGGGGTGTGCGTGGCTCTCAGTTAGCCGCTTGCAAGGTCATCTTGACAGTCCGCTCGGTGTTTCCTGGCCCCAGGGTCATATTAACCGTTTCGCCGACCGCCATAGCCCCGATCGCGACAACGAACTCGTCGGGGCCGGTGACCGCTCGCCCGTCAAACTTGATGATCGCCTCGCCCGGTGCCAGCCCGGCCTCGTCGGCCGCGCCGCCCTTGGTGACCCCAGGGGAGCCGCCCTGAGGGGCGGAGGCAATTCTGACACCGGCGCCGGTGTAGCTGGTGTCAATCAGAACACCAACGACCGGGTGTGTGGCCTTGCCGCTGGCGATCAGCTGCTCGGCGGTCTTGCGGACCTGGTCACTGGGAATCGCGAAGCCGGCGCCGATGCTGCCCGACTGCCCATCTGTGCCCGTGGTGCTGACAACGGCAGTGATCGCGCAGTTCACGCCGATCACCTGACCGTCCATATCCAGCAACAGCCATCCGGAGTTGCCCGGGTTGATGGCCGCGTCTTGTCTGGATGGCATTGATGAACGAGGCACTGGAGGCACCCGTGCCACCGGCGGTCACCGGCGGTTCAGCGCGCTGATGATGCCACTGGTGTGGTGCTGTCCAGGCCCAGCAGAGCGCCCGCGGCGATGACCGGATCGCCTACGACCACTGCCGAGGACTCACCCAGCACAAGCACGGGCAAGTCGTCTTGGGCAACTCGGATCACGGCCAGGTCATAGGACTCGTCGCGGCCGATGATCGTGGCACCGAGGTCTTGGCGTTAGAGAAGACAGCGGTGATCTCGCTATTGATCCCGCCACCTTCCACTACGTGGTTGTTGGTCAGGATGTAACCGTCCTTGCGGATCACGACTCCTGAGCCCGTGCCCGCCCCTGCCGTGCCTGCGACATTGATCCTCGCCACTGCGGGCAGGATTCTGGCCGCAATGTCGGCCACCGACCCTTTCGGACGGACTGTGGAGCCGGCCGTGCCAGGCAGCAGCCACACGTCACCGCCATCAAAGCTGCTCACCAGGAAGGCACCAGCCAAACCCCGAAAAGGGCGGCCACCATGACCTGGCGAGCGCCCGTGCCGCAATGGCCGAGGTCGCCCGGCGCCGAGGCCGGCCAGGGCGGTGCGTTCGCCAGGGCCGGTGACCCCCGGCGATGTCGCCACAGCGACCGGTCAGGCAGGTGGCGGCCCCTGGTCAATGAAGGGTCTACCTGAAGGGGGTGGGTAGTCACCGGTCGGTGTGGTTCCCTGGAGGGTCACCGGCGCGGTGTGCGGCTCGGCCTGCTCTTGCTGCCTGCCGAAAGGGCGCGGTTCCTCAATCATGGGTCACCTGTGCCCCGAGATCTCAGGTCGGTAACTGCAACGGTCGCCGGGCAGCGGCGTCCTCACCGGGTCCCGGTGACCACTTGTCCCATTACGAAGCCCCGCCGGGCGCGCGGCGCCGAGACGGTCTTGACCTGGTGTGGCGCACGATGGGCGAGCGCCTCTCGCAGCTGGGATCGGCCACGGTGAATGCGCGAGCGAACAGTGCCAAGCTTGATGCCCAACGTGGTTGCGATCTCCTCGTAGGACATGCCCTCGATATCGCACAGCACGACAGCCGCACGAAAGTCCGCAGACAAGGCGTCCAGAGCGCGTTGGACGTCATCGTCGAAGTGCGTGTCGTTGTAGGACTGCTCAGGACCAACCTCGCGGGTGGGCAGCCGAGCGGCCGCATCATCGGAGAGTGCGTCGAAACGGATCCGCTGTTTGCGGCGCATCTTGTCCAGGAAGGCGTTGGTCGTGATGCGGTGCAGCCAGCCCTCGAAGGTTCCCGGCTGGTAGGAGTCAAGCGAGCGAAAAACACGGATGAACACGTCGTGGGTCAGGTCCTCGGCGTCATGCATGTTGCCGGTCAGTCGATATGCGAGACGGTAAACCCTTGCCGAGTGCTCCTTGACGATCTCCTCCCAGCTAGGCGGAACCCAGGGCTGGCCCGCCGCAGCGGACAGCTCGAGCGCATCTTGGCCATCGGCGCGCTCACTTGTGGGGGTCACGTCATCTTCCTTCGGATCTCGGATTCAATACTAACGATGTTTGCTGACCAACCTGTGAGATTACTGGGCATAGTGGGTGAGTTTGCCTCAATGAAGCCCAGCGCCCTGTCAGCCTCCTCCAAACCGTGCGCGACGGGCAGTAAGGTGAAACCCATGAGCGCACAGAAACCGGCCAGCTGGGCCTATTCCGAGGAGTTTATCCCGGAGACCGAGGTCATCGAAAAGGCCCGCGTGCGCAGCGAGGAGCTGGGCTGTACACCTGTGATGCCGGGCGCCGGCTCGGTCCTGCGTCTGCTCGCAGCAGCGGTAAACGCCAAGGCGGTCGTCGAAATCGGCACCGGTGCCGGCGTCTCAGGCCTATGGCTGTTATCCGGTATGCCTTCGGACGGCATCTTGACAACCATCGACGTCGAGGCCGAGCACCAAAGGGCAGCCAAACAGGCCTACGCAGCCGCCGGCATCGCACCCCAGCGAACCCGGGTCATCACCGGCCGGGCCCTGGACGTGCTCCCACGTCTGACCGACGCGGCCTATGACATGGTCGTGATCGACGCCGACAAAGCGCAGTACCCGCAGTACGTTCTGCAGGCCCTGCGCCTGCTGCGATCCGGTGGCGTCCTGGCCATGGACAACATGCTCTGGCACGACAACGTTGCCGACCCTGCCACCCGCGACGAGACAACGACCACGCTGCGGAACCTGGGCAAGGAGCTGCGCGACAACGACTCGCTGCTGCCCGCCCTGCTGCCGGTAGGCGACGGGATCCTTGCTGCGGTCAAGTGCTAGGAGCCCCGGGGCCCAGATCAGCCGCCTTGCTGCTGTGAGGACACCAGGGATCACAGCTCACGGGGGCATGCTTTGCGCGAGCAGAGCTATAGAAGCCGTAGGCGGCAATGCCTGCGCCGACCGCAGTCAGGAACCAGGGCAACACCCTTGGCGATGTAGCCGACGACCCCAGCGCGGACAGCCAGCCTGCCGGGAGGCTTGTTCAGGTCTGCCAGGAACTTCCGGGTCCTGCCCTTGAGCACGTGCTAGAAGCCCACCCCGACGACGACCACGCCCAGGAGAGCGCGACCATGAGCCGGCCACCACTTTGTTGAGGCAGGTTGCCGTGACCTCGCAGCTTTGGGCTTTGCTGTTGCCTGCTCTCCCCTGGAGCGTGCTGAAGGTCATCCTCGCCAGCGCGAGGTAAAGAACCGCCTTGGAGATGCCCTTGGCCCCGCGCTGCCCACGGCCCAGGAGCCCCAGGCGCGTCGCGTCGCAAGACCAGTGCAGCTGTCAGACTGCGAGCGCGACGAATCCCAGCACCGCCACCCACAGCCTCAACCGACCCAGGCTGCTGCCCGACAGGGCCAGTAGGACTCCGGACTGGTCAGCCGTCCTGCTGCTGGCGCTCGTAGCCGACGCGGGCACCGCCTCCTAGGGCTGGGTTGCCTTTGGCTTTCTTGCCACTACGGAAACGTCACAAAGGAGCCTCACGGGGTATCCCTTGGACTGACGATGAGCCCCGACCGGAAACCGGTCGGGGCTCATCGTCAGTCGGACTACCTTAGGGCGTTCAGCTGACGCCGGGGCAACCCTCGATGGCCTTGCCCAGCGCCGCCGCCTCGGCTGGCGTCATCTCGACGACCAAGCGGCCACCGCCCTCAATGGGCATGCGCAGCACGATGCCGCGGCCTTCCTTGGTGACTTCAAGCGGCCCGTCCCCGGTCCTCGGCTTCATCGCCGCCATGGGTAATCCCTCTTTCGTTACTTGCCTGAGTCCTTCTCGTAGGGCGCGCGCGGTCCAAGACCTCCGTTACACACTCTCCGGTCACCATTATCGTGCCAATCTCCCCCAGTAGGGAAATCTGGATTGGACTCTGCTGCGACATAATGCCCTTGACACGAAGGGTTTATGAACGCCTGCCG
>Ga0182021_10002780_pt1 | contig 20501 bp, 17 predicted proteins | sample 612E3MmetaG_FD_120493 | JGI IMG/M metagenome (GOLD analysis project Ga0182021, IMG submission 120493) | Permafrost microbial communities from Stordalen Mire, Sweden - 612E3M metaG (Illumina Assembly) | ecosystem: Environmental > Terrestrial > Soil > Wetlands > Permafrost | place: Sweden... | reverse complement strand
GACAACTACCTGATGGTTCCCGAGAAGGGGACCTTCATCGTCGCCGACGGCATGGGCGGGCACGCTGCCGGCGAGGTGGCGAGCGAGATGGCCGTGAGCATCGTCGCGCAGGACCTCGGCTCGTTCCGGGGCCTGTCGTCGGACGAGGCCGCGTCCCGGATGATCCTGGCCATTCGCGACGCCAATGCGGCCATTTACGAGCGGACGCTGAGCGAGCACGACAAGCGCGGGATGGGCACCACGTCCACCGTGCTGGTGCTGCACGCCAACCGCTACCTGCTCGGCCAGGTCGGGGACAGCCGCGGCTACCTGATGCGGGACGGGGTCTTCCACCAGGTCACCAAGGACCACTCCTACGTGCAGGAGCAGGTGGACGCGGGCTACCTCACGCCCGAGCAGGCGCGCACGCACCCCTACTCCAACGTGATCACCCGCTGCGTCGGCGCGAGCGGCGACGTCACGCCCGACCTGTTCTCCGGCGTGGTGCGGGCGGGCGACGTGTTCCTGCTGGCGAGCGACGGGCTCACGGGGATGCTGGAGGACGACGTGCTCGCCGCGATCATTCAGAGCGACGACACGCCCGAGAAATGGGTGGACCGGCTGGTCGCCGAGGCCAACCGGCGCGGCGGACTCGACAACATCACGGTGATCGTGGTGCGGGTGGATTCGGTGGAGGAGGCGGCCGGCGACCCGGACCGTGCCCCCACCGCGCAGCAACCGCAGTAGGCTCTCTCTAGCGAGACTCGCGCCCCAGCACCGCGTCCACCTCGTTCGCCGTGATCGCGGCCGGCCGGGCGACGAACACCCTCAGGCGCCGCGCCGTCTCGACGAGGTCGTCGGCCATCCTGGGCAGGTCCATCCGCCCCGGCCAACCGCTGTCCGTCAGGCGCTCCACCGACCCATCGCGGCGCGCGATGGGCAGGTCGAGCCCCAGCATCGCCGTCTTGTGCGGGAAGTCAATCAGCAGCTCGCCGGGCGCGAGATTGCACCGGCGCGCCAGCGCGTCCTCCGCCTGCCGCAGCTGCTCGCCGCCTTCCCAGACCCATGCCGGCACCGCGCCGCCCAGCTCACCAGGCAGCAGCTCCAGTGCCCGTTTGTAGAGTCTCCGCTCGCGCAGGGCCCGCGCGATGCCCGTCCGGTCGCGCGCCGCGAGATCGTGAATCAGCGCGTCGTCCGTCGCCTCGCCCAGTGCCGCCGGCCGGATGACCCCGTCGTCCACGGCGCCGCCCACCAGCCGCTTGAACATCGCGTTGGCGCTGCGCGCGGCATGATGCCAGTAGACGTTGCGGTACATCTGGTACTTGGCGAACAGAAGCGACTCCAGCGCGGAGAGCCCCTTCTCCAGCACGCCGATGCGCCGCCGGCCGTCCAGCTCCACCACCACCAGGCAGGCCAGCAGCCGGTCCACGTCAATCTCGCCATACGGCACGCCGCACATCAGGGCGTCGCGCTTGAGGTAGTCAATCTTGTCGAGATCAATCGAGCCGGAGACGAGACCCGCGAGCGGGTGCGTGCTTGTCCCGGTGATGATGGCGCCGATGGCGTCGGCCGCGCCGGCGACGCCGCTCTCGGCCAGGGCGCCGGCCAGCGGCTCCCGCCGCAGCGACGCCGCTCCCAGCGCCTCGTGCGACACGAAGGCCGCTTCCTCGAGCGCGTGGGAGAAGGGGTAGTGGCCGATGTCGTGCAGCAGCGCGGCGAGCCGGATCAGCAGCGTGTCGGCATCGCCGACGCCGTCGAGGTTGCCCCGGTCGCGGAGATTGGCGAGCGCCCTTCCTGCCAGATGGTAGGTGCCGAGGGCGTGCTCGAAGCGGGAATGAGTGGCGCCCGGGTAGACGAGGAAGGCGTGACCGAGCTGCCGGACGTAGCGCAGACGCTGGAAGGCGGGGGTGTCCACCACCCGCACCGCGGCCGGCTCCAGGCGGATGTTGTGCCAGAGCGGGTCGCGGACGACCTCGGCGCTCAGCCCGTCGCGCTCCACGATGGCGCCTCCCTCGGTACTGCCGCACGGTTTGCGGCGAAACTGCGCGGCGTGGCTTGCGCGCGGCTCACGGAAGAGTCCGGCGGGCATGCTGGCCCGCGCGTCCACGGCGGCGCCAACGGCGCCGTTGGTGGGGCCGGGCGCCTGGACGGCGGGCTCGGGAATGTGCATCGCGGGGGCCGTCCTGACCAGTATCGCTCCGCTCGCCTCGGCCGCGCCGGTTGACACCCGGCGGCTCGCGCGGCGAGTGTACCGCGGGCCGCGAGCACGGAAACTGCGGTTGCGGGGCAGCCGGTTTCGGGATTCTCTGCATGGCGAGTCCGCCTGCGCCGCCGCGCATGACCGTCCAAGGAGGATGAGGTGTCCAGTCGAGTGACCCCGGGTACGTCGCACCAGAGGCTCCTCGCGTGGGTGGAGGAGGCGACGGCGCTCTGCAAGCCTGCGACGGTGCACTGGTGTGACGGGTCCGAGGAGGAGTACGACCGGCTGTGCGAGGACCTGGTCGAATCGGGCACGTTCGTGCGTCTCAATCCCGCCAGGCGTCCGCGCTCGTTCCTGGCCCGTTCCCATCCCAGCGACGTCGCACGGGTGGAGGACCGTACCTTCATCTGCGGCGCATCGCAGGACGCGGTCGGGCCCACCAACAACTGGGAGGACCCGAAGCGGATGCGGGCGAAGCTGCGCGAGCTCTTCGACGGGTGCATGCGCGGCCGCACGATGTACGTGATCCCCTTTTCGATGGGTCCCATCGGTTCGCCCATCGCGCACATCGGGGTGCAGCTGACCGACTCCGCCTATGTGGCGGCGCACATGAAGATCATGACCCGGATGGGGCAGAAGGTGCTCGACGCCCTCGGCGACGGCTTCTTCGTGCCTTGCATGCACTCGGTGGGCGCGCCCCTCGAGCCGGGCCAGAAGGACGTGCCCTGGCCCTGCGAGGGCAACATCAGCAAGAAGTACATCGTCCACTTCCCCGAATCGCGGGAGATCTGGTCGTACGGGTCGGGCTACGGCGGCAACGCGCTGCTCGGCAAGAAGTGTCTGGCGCTGCGCATCGCCTCGGTCATGGCGCGCGACGAGGGGTGGCTCGCCGAGCACATGCTGATCCTCGGGCTCGAGACGCCGGGGGGAGAACGGACGTACGTGGCGGGTGCGTTTCCGAGCGCCTGCGGGAAGACCAACCTCGCGATGATCGTGCCCCCCAGGGGCTTCGACGGGTGGAAGGCGTCCACGGTGGGCGACGACATCGCGTGGATCAAGCCCGCGGCCGACGGCACCCTGCGGGCCATCAACCCGGAGGCCGGTTTCTTCGGCGTGGCCCCGGGCACGAACCGCGAGAGCAATCCCAACGCGATGGACACCCTGCGGGCGAACTGCATCTTCACCAACGTCGCGCTCACCGACGACGGCGACGTGTGGTGGGAGGGCATGGGGCCGGCCCCGGCGCACGCGATAGACTGGAAGGGTCGTGACTGGACGCCGGCGTCGAAGGAGCCCGCGGCGCACCCCAACTCGCGCTTCACGGCGCCGGTCACCCAGTGTCCGTCGTACGATCCGGCGTGGGAGGATCCGTCGGGCGTACCGATCAGCGCCTTCCTCTTCGGCGGGCGGCTCGCGACCACCTTCCCGCTGGTGTGCGAGGCCAACGACTGGACGCACGGCGTCTTCCTGGCCGCCACGATGGGCTCCGAGGCGACCGCGGCGGCGATCGGGCAGGCGGCCATCCGCCGCGACCCCTTCGCGATGCTGCCCTTCGTCGGCTACAACATGGCCGACTACTGGGGCCACTGGCTGGAGATGGGCAAGCGCGCCGGCCTCAAGCTCCCGCGCATCTTCCGCGTGAACTGGTTCCGCCGCGACGAGAACCAGAAGTTCGTGTGGCCGGGTTACGGTCAGAACATGCGGGTCCTGAAGTGGATCGTGGACCGTGCGCACGGGCGCGGCGGCGCGGTGGATGGCCCCTTCGGCCGCATGCCGACGTACGACGATCTCGACTGGAACGGTCTCGCGTTCGACCGCACGGCGTACCGCAAGATCACGGACATTCGACGCGAGGACGCGCAGCGCGAGGTGGAGGGCGTCACGCGGTGGTTCGCGAAGTTCGGCGCCCACCTGCCGCAGGAACTCGACACCGAGCGGGAGGCCTTGGCGGCTCGGGTGGCGGCCCAGCCCGAGACGTGGCAAGCCGAGTGACCAGCTGAGGCACTCTCGGCGCGCGACCGCGCGCGCCCCGGAACGAAGAAAGGCCCACCGCGAGGTGGGCCTTTCCCGTGTCGTCCGCCCGGACGGCGCCGAGTCCTACTTGGCGCGTCCCTGCGCGTCCACGGCGGCGATGACCGCCATGTTGATGACGTCCTGCGCCTGGATATCGCGCTGCAGGATGTGCACCGGCCGGTTCATCCCCACCAGGATGGGGCCGATGGCCTCGGCCTTGGCGATGGACTTCAGCAGCTGATATCCGATGTTCCCGGCGTTCAAGTCGGGGAAGATGAGCACGTTGGCCGGGCCCGTGAGGCGGCTGAAGGGATAGTTGCCCTTGAGCAGCTTCTCCTCCAGCGCGGTCTCGGCCATCATCTCGCCGTCGGCCTCGAGCTCGGGTTCGCTTTCCCGCAGCAGCCGCACCGCCTCCGCCACCTTCTCCGACGCGGGGAAGCGCGCGCCGCCGAAGTTGGAGAAGGACAAGAACGCGACCCGTGGCGTCACGCCGAGCCGCTTGACGAGCCGCGCCGTCTCCGAGGCGATGTGCGCCAGGGTCTGCGCGTCGGGGTCCACGTTCACCGTGGTGTCCGCGACGAAGTAGACGTTCTTCTCGACCACCATCATGAAGATGCCGGCGAGGGCCTTCGCCTTCGGATCCACGCCGACCGCCTGCAGCAACGCATGCAGCTTATCGGGGTAGAACTGCTCGATCCCGCCCACCATCGCGTCGGCCTCGCCCTCGGCCACCATCATCGCGGAGAAGTAGTGGGGGTGCTCGACCAGGCGGCGGGCGGCGCCCAGCGTCATCCCCTTCCGCTGGCGCTTGATCCACAGCGCCTGGGCGTAGCGCTCGCGGGCCTCGGCGGTGCGCGGATCCACGACCGGAATGCCGTCCAGCTCGATCTCGGCGTCCTTGGCCACTCGCGCGATCTCGACGGGGTCGCCGAGCACCGTCGGCTTGGCGATCTTCTCGTCCACCAGGGCCCGCGCGGCGCGGAGGATGCGGGCGTCCCACCCCTCGGGGAAGACGATGCGCTGGGGCTGGGCGGAGGCGCGGGCCGTGAGCCCGCGCATCAGGGCGCGGGCGTAGCCCAGGCGGGCTTCCAACTCCTCGCGGTAGTGTGCCAGGTCTATCGTCTTCCGGGCGACGCCGGTCTTCATCGCCGCCTCGGCCACCGCCGGCGCCTCCCACAGCAGCACCCGCGGGTCGAGCGGCTTCGGAATCAGGTAGTCCACCCCGAAGTGGATCCGGTCTACGCCGTAGGCGGTGCGGACGGCGTCGGGCACGTCCTGCTTGGCCAGGTCGGCCAGGGCGTGCGTCGCCGCCATCTTCATCTCCTCGTTGATCTTCCGCGCGTGCACGTCCAGCGCGCCGCGGAAGATGAACGGGAAGCCGAGCACGTTGTTGACCTGGTTGGGGTAGTCCGACCGGCCGGTGGCGATGATCGCGTCGGGCCGCGCCGCGCGGGCCTCCTCCGGCATGATCTCCGGCGTCGGATTGGCCAGCGCGAAGATCACCGGGTGCGGGGCCATGCCCTTCAGCATCTCGGGCGTGACCGCGCCGGCGACCGACAGCCCGACCAGCACGTCGGCGCCCACCAGCGCGTCCTTGAGGTCACGGGCGTCGGTCTTCTGCGCGAAGGCCTGCTTGTACTTGTTGAGGTCCGTGCGGCCGGCGTGCACCACGCCCTTGGTGTCCACGATCGTGATGTGTTCGCGCTTCACCCCGAGCCGGATATAGTGGTTCGCCGTGGCGATGGCCGAAGCGCCGGCGCCGCTGAAGACCACCTTGATGTCCGCCATCTTCTTGTGCGACAGATCCACCGCATTGATCAGCGCCGCACCGGAGATGATGGCGGTGCCATGCTGGTCGTCGTGGAAGACCGGGATGTCGAGCGCCTCGATCAACTGCTCCTCGACCTCGAAGCAGTCGGGCGCCTTGATGTCCTCGAGGTTGATCCCGCCCACCGTGGGCTCGAGCATCTTGCAGAAGGCGATGATCTCCTTGGGTGTGGGCGCGTTGATGTCGAGATCGAAGACGTCAATGTCCGCGAACGCCTTGAACAGGACCCCCTTGCCCTCCATGACCGGCTTGCCCGCCAGCGGGCCGATGTTGCCGAGACCCAGCACCGCCGTCCCGTTCGACACCACCGTGACGAGATTGCCGCGCGCCGTGTACAGGTACGCGTCGTCGGGGTTCTTCGCGATGTCGAGGCACGGCTCCGCAACGCCGGGCGTGTAAGCCAGCGAGAGGTCGAGCTGTGTCTTGCACGGCTTGGTGAGGGCGATCTGGATCTTGCCGGGGCGGCCCTGCGAGTGGTAGTCGAGAGCTTCTTGGCGTCGGACGGCCATAGCGACCTCACCCGCTGCGGCCGTCCCGGAACGGGGAGCTAGCCGCGCGCGGTATCGAGAGAATTGATCTTGTCCACGCGCTTTGCGTGGCGGCCCCCGCCGAACTCGGTGGCGAGGAAAGTCCGGACGATGTCCACCGCAAGCCGCGTGCCGATGAGGGTCCCGCCGAGCGTCAACACGTTGGCATCATTGTGCTCGCGGGCGTTCTGGGCGGTGGTGAGGTCGTGGCACAGCGCCGCCCGCACACCGCGCACCTTGTTGGCCGCCATCGAACTGCCAATCCCGGCCCCGTCAATCATGATTCCCCGCCAGGCGCGCCCCTGGGCCACCGCGCGCGCCACGGCGACCGCGAAATCGGGGTAGTCCACGGCCTCGGTGTCGCTGGTTCCGAGGTCGAGCACCTCGTAGCCCAGCTCGCTCAAGGGGGCCTTGAGAAACTCCTTGAGCGGGAACCCGCCGTGGTCGGCGCCGAGCGCGACGACTCTGTGTCCGTGCGTCGGCGCGTCCGCGCGTCGGTCCTTCCGGGGCTCGGCGCCCTCCGCCTCGGTCAGCGGCATGCCGAGGGAGCGGGCGAGATCCCGTGCGGCGGGAGTGACGATGGCGCCCGGCGGGACGATGAGCGCGCGGCCCGCCTTTGCGGCCTCGCGCACGTCCGCCTCGGTGACGACACGGCCGCCGCTCATGGCCGCGCCGGGGGGCCGAGCTTGGATGTGGTGTGGTAGAGGAGCTGAATGGTGTAGCGGTCCGCCTCGGTCAGGACGCGGCGCCGCGGCTGCTGATACATCAGATCGTTGCTGTCGGGGCTGTGGGCCAGCAATCCCAGGGCGTGCCCGAGTTCGTGCGCCGTGACAAAGTGGTAGCAGGCTTCGATCGCTGCGCTGTCGGCGACAAATGGAAACGGCGCGACGTACGAGCGCATCGGGCCCGTGAGCGTCGTCTCCGCGGAGTCCAGCGTGAACTGGGTGACGCCCTGGCAGGCGCCGACCGAGTCGGCGCGAAGGACGCGCGCAGCCCGCGGAGCGGTGGGCAGTGACGGGGGGTTGCGGACGATGATGTCGGCGCGGGTGGAGTCGGTGGTAGAGACGAGCCGGAGCTCACCGCAGCGGAAGGCGCCAGTCCAGAGGTCCATGGCGGCCTGGACGTTCGCCGCCAGGTTGCCCTTGGGCTCGGCGTAGACGCGCACCGGCATGTAGCTCCCCGGCCAGTGGAAGACCAGGGTGGTGTCGCCGTTCAGGTCGAAGGCGTACGGTGTGGCGTTGGACTCGAAGCAGGCCCCGGGGCCGGTGCCCTCGTGGCAGGCGGCCAACAGCGCCAGTGCCGCCGTGCCGGCCAGCAGCGCCGCGCCTCTCACGCCCGGTCCAGGGGGTGCGGGAGAGGGATGGGCTCGACCAACGGTGCCGGCACGACGAGACGGCGCAGCGCGGCCGCGAAGACCAGTACCAGAGCGAACCTGCAGATGCCCATGAGCCCCGTGGGAAAGCCGTACCTGTACGAAACGGCCACCCCCCTGCGGACGCAATGGCACCGGCCTTCCACGCGAGGACGGCCCACCAACCCGGGCAGCGGGGGTGGAGAACGATGCCTGCTGCGGGCGGTCAGAAATTCTCGGGGAAGGCGTGGCGCCCGATCAGCGGGACGAAGCGGCAGCCGCCGGCCCGGCGCGTGGCGAGACCGGCCGGACCGAGCACGCCGACCACCAGCTCCTGGAGCGCGAGGTCTCCGACGGGGACGGCGATCCGGCCGCCGGGGGCGAGCTGCGCCGTCAGCGGCGCGGGGATGCTGGGCGCCGCGGCGGTGACCAGAATGCCGTCGAACGGTGCGGCGTCCGGCCAGCCCAGCGAACCGTCGCCGACGCGGTATTCCACGTTGACGATCCCCAGCTCGGCCAGCCGGCGACGGGCGGCCTGGGCGAGATCGGGGAGCCGCTCGATGGTGAACACGCGGCGGACGAGGTGCGCGAGGATGGCGGTCTGGTAGCCGGACCCGGTGCCGATCTCGAGGATCCGATCGGTGCGCCGCGGCTCGAGGGCGGCGGTCATCAGCGCCACCATGAACGGCTGGGAGATGGTCTGCCCCTGGCCCACCGGCAGCGGCACGTCATCGTGGGCGGCGTCGGCGAGCCTCGCGGGGACGAACCAGTGGCGGGGAATCGAGGCCAGCGCGGCGAGAACGCGCGGGTGGCGCACCCCGCGCGCAGCGATCTGGACGGCGACCATTCTTCGCCGCTCGGCGCGCCCCGCGTCAACGCGCACGGGCGGCCGCTGTTCCGCGCCGATTCGCTTGCGGCGTGGCCAAGCACAGCTTCCCCGACATGGGAGGCGAACGTCCCGGCTTCTCGGCAGGCATCGTGTCGTTCCCGCACCCTGAGGCGCTGCGGCCCGAGGATCTCTTCGCGCTGGCCGACGCCGCCCTGGCCCGAGCCAAGGCCTCCACGGGCGACCGGATCGCCATCGCCCCGTCGCCGGTGGGCTAGACCGGCGCGAGGTCCCCGCCCGGCGTCTCGACTGCGCGAAGATAGGGCGCGCCGGGAGTGACGGCAACACGGGCGCGGACGCGGACCGGCGACCCTGCGCAAGCTGGGCAGGCCGCCTGGGTCCCTCGCTATTCCAGCCCCGAGCGGCCCCTGTCCGCCCTGAAATCGCGCCCGCAGCGTGGACAGTGCAGGCCGCCCTCGGGAGGCTCCGTCAGGGCATAGTCGAAGTTGCGGCCGCAGCCGCATTCGGCGACGAGACTCTGGTATCCGCAGACGACGCAGTACGCGTCATCGGGCGCATAGAGGCGGAACCTCCCGCACGTCTCACACAGCTTCGTCAACCGGTACGGGGAGATCAGCGCCGCCGCCTCAGCCAGGTGACGGGGTCGAGGGCCCGGACCTGGCCGCGCTCGCCGCCCTCCTCGCCGCGGATCTGGAACTCGATGTGGGCGTGCTCGTCGGAGTTCTCGCCGCCCGAGTGGGCGACGACCTGGCCCCGGCTCACCGTCTCGCCGTCCCGCACCGTGATCTCGCTCAGGTACAAATACACGCTGTAGAAGCCGCCGCCGTGCTCGATCACCACCGAAGGGCCGTAGGTGCCGAGCGACCGGGTGCTGCGCACGGTTCCGTCGGCGATGGCGTGCACCGGCGTCCCGCGCGGCACGGCGATGCCGATGCCGTCCCGCCGGATGGTGGTGCCGTTCGGCAGCTGCTGCCGGCCGAACCGGTAGATGATGTCGCCGTTGACCGGCCAGTCGAGCTGGCCGAGATCGGCGGTCCGGATGCGGGCTGGCGAGGCCGCCGCGCCGCGGCTCGCGTCCGCCAGCCGGCGACGCTCGAAGCTGGCGATGATGTCGTTCACGCGGGCCTCGTCCTTGGCGAGCTGCGCCAGCCGCTGCTGCGTGCGCTCCGCCTGCTGCTGCGACTGGCGCAGGCTGCGCTGGCTCAGCTGCTCGAGTTGCCGGTACTGCTGGTTCTCCTCCGCCCGCTCATCGCGCCGGCGCGAGAGGGCGCCCTGCAGCGTGAGCAGCACGTTGCGCCCCTGCGCGGCGCTGTCGCGGAGCGCCTCGACATCGGCGACGAGCTGCCGGTCCTGCCGGCTGATGAGGTAGAGGTACTTGTAGCGGGACAGCAGGTCGCCGAAGGACTCCGCCGCGAAGAGCACCTGGGCCTGGTAGAGCGGGCCCCGCTTGGCGATGGCGATCAGGCGATACTGGAGCACCGCGAGCTTCTCGGCCAGCGCGTCCTGCGCGATGATGAGGTCCGCCGTCTTGCGGCCGATCTGCGAGCCCATGGCCACGATCTGGAGATCGAGCTCCGAGACGATGCGCCCGGTGGTGCGGACCTGGTCCTTGAGGTTCTGGACCTCGCTCGACAGCGAGTGCACCTGTCCCCGCAGGCGCTCCATCTCCCCCTGGAGCCGCTGGCGCTCGCGGCGGATTTCGATCAGGCGCTGCTGGCTGTTCTCCACCGCCGTGTCGGCCGGAGGTTGCTGCGCGGCGAGGCGTCCCGCGGCGAGGGCAACGGCGAGCAGCGCGATGGCGGCGCGTGCTCTCCCGGCCATCAGACGCTGTGGAGGTGGTGGCCGATGCTGACCAGGCTGCCCACCAGCCCGAGCAGCCCACCGGCGCCGATGCCTGCGAGGGCTTCGCCGGTGGTGAAGAAGTCGGCATGGAGGAGGTAGGCGTTGACCAGCGCGAAGGCGCCGTAACACAGGGCGAGCGCGAGCACGCCGCCCAGCAGGCCCTTGGCCAGTCCCTCGAGCAGGAACGGGCGCCGGATGAAGCCGTCGGTCGCCCCCACCAGCCGCATGATGGCGATCTCGGGGCCGCGGTGCAGCACGGCCATGCGGATCGTGGTCCCGATGATGATGATGGCCACCAGCGCAAACGCGGCGCCGACCACGAGGCCGACCGCGCCGGCGATGTTGCGCAGATGGTCCAGCTTCGCGACCCAGTCGCTCCCGTAGCGGACGTCGTCCACGAAGTCGAACGCCGTGAGCCGGTCGGCCACGGCGGCGGCGTGCCTGGCGTCGCGGAACTCCGGCTTGAGGCGCACGTCGAGGGAAGCGGGAAGGGGGTTGGCCTCCAAGTCCTGGAAGATCTCCTGGAACTCCGGCAATTCGCGCCGCGCCCGAGCCAGAGCGGTGGCTTCGTTCACGTGGCTGACACCCTGGACCTCGGGGAAGGCCTGGATGTCGCTCATCGCTACGGTGATCGTCTCGGCGGGGGTGCCGCGCCGCAAATAGGCGACCACCTCGACGCGCTCGGCTACGGTGCCGATGACGCGCTGGATGTTGACGGTCACCAGCCCGAACAGACCGAACACGAACAGCGAGAAAGCGATCGTGGTGATCGAGAGCGCCGAGAGCAGCGGGGCCCGGCGGAAGGCGAGCATCGTTTCGCGGACGACCAGGTTCACGGCGCTTGCTCGGCGCTACCCGCGTCCTCGGCGGAGTCGTACGCCACGCTGCCGTGCTGCAGTTCGACCAGGTGCGCGTCCAGGCTCTTGACGATATCGAGATCGTGGGTCGCCATCAGCACCGCCGTCCCGGACGCGTTGATGTCGCGCAGCAGCTGGACAATGCCCCGGGTCGCCCGCTCGTCGAGGTTGCCGGTCGGCTCGTCGGCCAGCAGCACCATCGGGTCGTTGACCAGCGCGCGGGCGATCGCCACCCGCTGCTGCTCGCCGCCGGAGAGTTCCCGCGGGTACTGGTGCGCCTTGCCCGCGAGCCCGACCTGGGTGAGGACGCGCATCACCCGCGGGCCGACGGTCGAGCGCCGCGCCCCCGTCACCTCGAGGGCGAACGCGACGTTCTCCTCGGCGGTGCGCTCCTCGAGCAGGCGGAAGTCCTGGAAGACGATGCCGAGCCGGCGCCGCAGCCGCGGGATATCGCTCGGCGCGATGCGCGAGGAGGAGAAGCCCGACACCCGCACGTCGCCGGACGTGGGGTGGTCGGCGAGATAGATGAGCTTGAGGGCGGTCGTCTTCCCGGCGCCGCTGTGGCCGGTGAGGAAGCAGAACTCGCCTTTGGGGACGTGGAACGAGACGTCGGTGAGCGCGGCGCCCTTCGCATATTCCTTCGATACGTGGAGGAACTTGATCACGGCCGCAATCTAGGCCAAAGGTCAGGCGGCGGCGAGTCCTCTCGCCAGGTCCTGGATGAGGTCTTCCGGGTCCTCGAGCCCGAGCGAGAGGCGCAGGAAGCCGTCGGGAATTCCCGCGGCCGTGCGCTCGTCGGGGGTGAGTGCGGCGTGCGAGGTGAAGCGGGGCTCGGAGACCAGCGTCTCCACGCCGCCCAGACTGGGGGCGTGCGTGATGAGGCGGAGGGCGCGGAGGCATCGGCCGGCGGCCCGCGCGCCGCCCACCAGCTCGAGCCCCACCATGCCGCTGAACCCGTCGAGCACCGCGGCCGCCAGCCCGTGATCGGGGTGCGAGGCCAGCCCCGGGTAGTGGACTCGGCGCACCTTGGCCTGCCGCTCCAGCCAGGTGGCCACCGCGAGGCCGGTCTGGTTGTGGCGGTCCATGCGCACGCCAAGCGTCTTCAGGCCCCGCTCGATGAGCCAGGCCGCATGCGGGTCTAGTGCCTGGCCCCACAGCTTCATCCGCTCGCGCACCTCCTCGACCACCGGAGCGGCGCCCGCCACCGCGCCCGCGATGACGTCGGAATGGCCGTTGAGGTACTTGGTGGCGCTGTGGATCACCACGTCGGCACCGTGTTCCAGGGGCCGGTAGTTCATCGGCGTCGCGAAGGTCGAGTCCACCAGCAGGGCGATGCCCTCCGCCTCGGCAAGCACCGCGAGCCATTCGACGTCCAGGACCCGCATCAGCGGGTTGGTGGGCGTCTCGACGAAGATGGCCCGGGTGTTCTTGCGCAGCTTGCTGCGCCACTCGCGCCGGCGATCGGGGTTGACGAAGGACACCTCGATTCCGAACCGCGCGAACTCCTCCCGGAACAGCCGCCGGGTGCCGCCGTAGATCCAATCGCTGGAGAGCAGGTGGTCGCCGGGGTTGAGGACCGCGAGATGCGCCAGCGCCGTCGCACCCATCCCGCTGGCCACGAAGATCGCCGCCTCCGCGCCCTCGAGCCGCGCCAGGCGCTCGGCCACCCGGAGTTGGTTCGGGTTGTTGCCGTAGCGGGTGTACAGCACCTCGTCCTGCGCGCCGAACGGGCTGACGAAGGTGCTCGACTGGTAGATGGGCGGAGACACCGGCTCGCGCACGGCGCGCGCCGTCTGGTCCCCGTGGATCGCGAGAGTGGACCGGCCCGGGGTGCGGTGCGGCATCCGGCGCTAGGCGGCCGTGAGGGGGAGGTAGTGCGCGTCGGCGCGCATCACCAGCCGATAGCCGGCCAGCTCTTCGAGGGCGTGGCGCGCCTCGTCGAGCGGCCAGGACAGCTCGGCGGCCAGTTCCTCGGGCAGGGCCGAACCGTGGCTGGCGACGCAGTCAAAGGCGGTGCGCATCGGGTCGGTGGTCCACCCGAGCAGCCGCTTGGCACCGCCGCGCTCCTCCGCTGCCAGGGCGAGACCGTGGCGCCGCAGCACCTCGTCAATCTGGTCAGCGTGGACCTCGTCCAGGCCGCGGACGAGGAAGTAGGTGCCACGCCCCGTGGCGGCGCCGGGCCGGCTCCTGAGCAGCAGCTGGGCGATGATCTCGTCGGCGCACGAGCAGTCGAGCACGCGGACCGCCGAGAAGTCGAGCACCACCACCGTGATGTCGGGATGCTCCAGGAGGTGGGCCTCGATGCCGCTGCGCACCGCGCGACCGGTCGAGCGCGTGACGAGATCGCTGTGGAACTCGCACACGCTGCGGGAGAGCACCGCCCGGACGTCAATCTCGGTGATCACAGCGCCTCCCGCTCGGCGGCCGGAATGACCAGCTGCAGCTGCGCGCCCGGAAACGCCGCGAGGCCTTCCCGGAGGGGCACGTCCTCGTCCCAGGGCCTGATCATGGCGATGCGCGCCGTCCCGCTCCTGATGGTGATCTTCCCCTCCCAATGGTCCAGGAACTTGCGGATGCCCCGGAACCCCTGGCCGCGGCCCGGGTCGCGGAACCGGCTCACGCCCTGGATCAGGGCCGCCTCGAGCGCGGGGCCGTCGCCCCAGCGCTCGCCGAAGCGCCGAGCCTGCGTCGGCTCGAGGCTGTGCCGGAACCCCACGCCCGCGTCGGCCACCGCGATCACCACCACGCGCCTGCCGAGACGGCGCCGCCACGTATACGCCTGCACCGCGACCCATCCGCCGGTGCCCGCGTGCTCCACAATATTTTGACAAGCTTCGGAAAGCGCCATACCGAAACCGATGGTCGCCCTCGGCTCCAGCCCCAGCTCCGAGGTCAGGATCGCACTCGCGCGATCCTGAATGCGGTCCACCACCTTGTGGACGTCGGCGGCGACCCGCACCGGCGTCACCTCCAGCAACACGGTGCTCTCCGGCGGCTGCCGCAGCTTCGGGACGGCGCCGTGGATCTCGAACAGTGCCTCGGCCTCCACGAAAAAGCCGGCCCGCGCCCAGTAGTGGGTGACGTCCTTGTCGGATGGCACCGTGAGCAGCGGCCGGGTTCCGAGCCGCTCACCGAGCGCCTGGCCGGCGCACAGCAGGCTCACCAGCCCGAACGGCGACGCCCACTCGGTGGCGTGCGCGTCAATCAGCACCCGGCCGCTTTCGCGGATGGCGGCGCACCCGGAGGCGAACTGCTCGAACGAGCGGTCGTCGAACGACTGGGGGACCTCGACGACGGCGGTCACGCCGGCCCCGTGCCCGCGAGGGCGCCCCGGAGGTGGTGTTGCAGCCCGGTGGCGCCGCGGTGCGACACGTTGCGCCGCGCCATTCGGTTGGCTTCGCGGATCGCAGGCTCGAGCGGGTCACCCGCCAGGAGGCGCGCGAACAGCGTCGAGCCGAACACGTCGCCGCAACCCGTGGGATCGCCGCTCACTGGATCGCCCTCCGCCTCGATCCGCGCGGTCCGGAGGACCTGCGGGGCAGTGACCAGGGCCGGCGCGTGCCCGGGCGCGAAACCGTCGAAACCGGGCGCCGCGACGTAGACGGCGCCGCGCTCCCCGAGGGTCACGCACACCGCCCGCACGCCGCGGGCGACGGCCTGCGCCGCAAGCTCCAGCGGCGTGTTTCCCATCTGGAGCATCTCGTCCTCGTTGACCTGCGCGACGTCGAAGCAGGCGAGCCACGCCAGCGGCTCGTCAATGGGCCGGAGGTGGCGCAGGCCGTCGGGGCGAATGCCGAGCGCCAGGCTGTGGAGATCCCCGTACAGCGGCCGGCGGAACGCCTGCCGCAGCGCCTGCGCCGTGGCGAGGTCGCACTCGAAGCCGGTGATGAAGTTCACGTACAACGCATCGAGGTCCAGGATCATCGGACCCAGCTCGGCCCAGCTCCACGGCGGGACCCCGCCCTGGAGCCCCTCGCAGCGCCGCTCCCGGTCCTGGTAGTTGAGGCGGACCCTTGGATTGGCGGCAGGCACCTCGACGAACCTCGTGCCGCGCGCGCTTGGCAGGCTGCGCAGAAAGGCGTGCGCGCTCTCGGCGAGGTCGCGCCCCACCTTCACGAGGGGCACGATCCGCCAGTCGGCGGGGAGGGACGCGTCGAGGGCGGCGAGGGCGTAGCTGATGCCGCCCCATTCCTCGAAGGGCGTCGTGACGGGGTCCCGGCCGACGATGGTGTCCCAGATCATCGTGCCGAGCACGCCGAGCTGCTTCAGACTTCCCCCCACACCTGGTTCTTGAACGTGGCCACGGCACCCACCACGCCGGCGGTGCCGGGCAGCTCGCCCGGGACGATGCTGCAGCGATCCACCGCCGGCTTGAACGCCCGGCGCTTGACCTCGCCCCTCAAGGGCACGAACAGCTGGTCGCCGGCCGTGGTCACGCCGCCGACGATGACCACCGTGTCCGGGTTGAAGATGTTGACGAGGTTGGCGACGCCAGCGCCGAGGAATTTCGCGGTGTCGCGGACGATCTCGAGCGCGTACTCGTCGTTGGCCTTGGCCGCCTCGTAGACGGTCTGCGCCGTGATCTTGGACAGTTCGCCGCTCACCATGCCCGACAGCCGGGTCTCGGCACCCGTCTCGATCCCCTCGATGGCGCGCGCCGCGATGGCCGGGCCCGAGGCGTACGCTTCGAGGCACCCGTAGTTGCCGCACTTGCAGCGCCGACCCGTGGAATCAATGGTGGTGTGCCCGATCTCGCCGGCGACGCCCGACGTGCCGTAGTAGATCTTGCCGCCGATGACGATCCCGCCGCCGATGCCGGTCCCGATCGTGAGCCCCACCACGTATTGCGAGCCGCGCGCCGCCCCCACCCACCACTCGCCGTAGATGGCGCAGTTGGCGTCGTTGTCGAGCGAGGCGGGGAGGCCGACCGCCTCGCTCACCAGGTCCCGGAGCGGCAACTCGCGCCAACCGAGGTTCGGGGTGAGCAGCACGACGCCCCGGTCGCGGTCGAGCGGGCCGGGAGAGCCGATGCCCACTCCCACCACGCGTTCGCGCGCGATGCCCGCCGTCTTCTCCGTCTCGGCGATGGAGGCTTGGACGAGGCGGGCGATCCGGCCCAGCACCGCCTCGGGCCCCTCCTCGGGAAGCGTCGGCGCCGAGCGCACGCCATGGACGGCGGAGCCGTCCTCCGCCACCGTGCCGACCACGATGTTCGTCCCGCCGATGTCCACGCCGACCAGGTACCGCATCGCTCAGACTCCGTAACGTTTGGGGACAATCTGAAGCAGCGTGCGCACCTCGGCCAGCACGCGGCCGATGGGGATCTCGCGCATGCACTTGTGGTGGCCGAGCGGGCAGGCGGGCGGACCGTGATGGGAGCACGGCCGGCACTCCAGCCGACCGGGCTCGACGATCCGCGACCAGGGTGCGCGTGCCGCGAAGCCGAACACCGGCGCCGTCGGGCCGTAGATCTCGACCGTGGCGGTGCCCACCGCCGAGGCGAGGTGCACGGGGGCGGAATCGTTCGACACGAGCACGCGGGCGCGGCGGATCAACTCGCCGGCGGCGAGGATGGACAGCACGCCGGTGGCGTCGGCCACGGGCGTGCCGGAGCCGAGGGCGGTTCGGATCTGTCGCGCGTCGGCCCGGTCGCCCGGTCCGCCGACCAAAGCCAGCGGGCTCTCCGGGGCCAGGACCCGGGCGAGCTCGGGGAAGTACGGCCAGCGCTTGGAGCCCCACTGCGATCCGGGCGCCAGCACCACGAACTCGCTGTGGATCCCGGCTTCTTTCAGCAGCGCGTCCACCGCGGCGCGCTCCTCGGGCCCCGGGAAGATCTCCGGCTCGCGCCGGTCGGGCGCACCGTCGGCGAGGGCGAGCAACCGCTCGACCTGGTGCGGCTCGCCGCGCGGCGTCACCGCGTGGGTGTAGAGGAACGCGCCCGCCGCCCCGCGGAAACCGATCCGCCGGGGAATGCGGGCCGCGAACGCCAGCGCCGCCGAGCGGATGCTGGACTGCGCCAGGTAGGCGACGGCGTACCGCCGCCGCCTGAGCAGACGCACCAGGCGCACGAATCCTGCGACGCCCCCGTCCTTGCCGTGCTTGTCGAACGGAATGCGATCCTTGATGCACGGGTTGTTCTGCAGCACCGGCATCGCGGCAGGCAGCAGCACCACGTCCACGGGCGCGCCGTGGCGCTCCGCGGCCCGGCGGATCAGCGGTGTGGTGAGCACCACGTCGCCGAAGAATGCGGTCTGGATGACCAGGCCCCGGCCCGGCGAGCGGCTGCCGCTGGGGCGCGAGGGTGCAGCCGCCGGACTCGCCGCGCTCGCCGCCGCTCCGCCGGTGCGCCCCGGCGCGGCGCTCACTCGACCTTCAGCACGGCGAGGAACGCCTCCTGGGGAATCTCCACCGTCCCGATCTGCTTCATCCGCTTCTTCCCCGCCTTCTGCTTCTCCAGCAGCTTGCGCTTGCGGGTGACGTCGCCGCCGTAGCACTTCGCCGTGACGTTCTTGCGCAGCGGGCGCACCGTCTCGCGCGAGATGACCTTGGTGCCGATCGCCGCCTGGATCACCACCTCGAACAGCTGGCGAGGAATCAGCTCCCGCAGTTTGCCCGCGAGCTTCTTCCCCCACTCGTACGCCTTGTCGCGGTGGATGATCACGTTGAAGGCGTCCACCGGGTCGCCGTTGATGAGCATGTCGAGCTTCACGAGGTCGCTGGGCCGGTACTCCGCGAACTCGTAGTCGAGCGCGGCGTAGCCGCGCGACAGGGTCTTCAGCTTGTCGTAGAAGTCGAGGATGATCTCGGCCAGCGGGAACTCCCACTCGAACTCGACGCGCACCGGGTCGAGGTACTTCATCCCGAGGTACAGGCCCCGCCGCTCCTGGCCGAGCCGCATCAAGGCGCCGATGTACTCGGCGGGCGAGATGATGCGGGCGCGCACGTACGGCTCCTCGATCCGGTCCACCTGCGAGCCGGTCGGCATCTTGCTCGGGTTCTCGACCACGACCTTGTCGCCGTTGGTGAGGTACACGTCGTACTCGACGTTGGGGACGGTGGTCACGAGATCGAGCCCGAATTCGCGCTCCAGGCGCTCCTGGACGATCTCCATGTGCAGCAGCCCGAGGAAGCCGGAGCGGAAGCCGAAGCCCAGCGCCACTGAGGTCTCGGGCTCATAGTGCAGCGAGGCGTCGTTGAGCTGCAGCTTGGCGAGCGCGTCGCGCAGGTCTTCGTAGGCCTCGGGCGCCGTGGGATAGAGGCCCGCGAACACCATGGACTTCACGTCCCGGTAGCCTGGCAGCAGGTCCGACGCGCGGCGGTCGGCGTCGAAGATCGTGTCGCCTACGCGGGTGTCCTTCACGTCGCGGAAGTTGGCGACCACGTAGCCGACCTCGCCCGCCGACAGCTCGTCCGCGGGATGGTGCTCGTTCTGGAGGTATCCCACCTCCGCCACCTCGTAGACCCCGTCGTGGGAGCCCATCGCGATCTTCGTCCCCGGCCGCACCACCCCGTCCACCACGCGTACCGACGGGATCGCGCCCCGGTAGCGGTCGTAGTACGAGTCGAAGATCAGGGCCCGCAGCGGAGCGGCGGGATCTCCCCTCGGCGCCGGAATGCGCCGCACCACCGCCTCGAGCAGCTCCGGGACGCCACGTCCTTCCTTCGCCGAGACGAGGAGAATCTCGTCCGGGTTCGCGCCGATCAGCTCGTGCAGCTCGGCTTTGCGCTTCTCCGGCTCGGCCGACGGCAGATCGATCTTGTTGAGGACCGGGATGATCTCCAGGCCCGCGTCGAGGGCGAGAAAGAGGTTGGAGACCGTCTGCGCCTGCACGCCCTGCGCGGCATCCACCACCAGGATCGCGCCCTCGCACGCCGCGAGGGAGCGCGAGACCTCGTAGGTGAAGTCCACGTGGCCCGGCGTGTCAATCAGGTTCAGCTCGTACTGCTGGCCGTCCCGCGCGGTATACGCCATCCGCACGGCGTTCAGCTTGATGGTGATGCCGCGCTCACGCTCCAGGTCCATCGTGTCGAGGACCTGGTCGCGCATCTCCCGGCGGGTCAGCGTCCCCGTCGCCTCGATCAGGCGGTCGGCGAGGGTGGACTTGCCGTGGTCGATGTGGGCCACGATGCAAAAATTTCTGATGCGGGCGGCATCCATAGAGGGCAGAAAGATAGCGTGCTGACGTCAGATTAGTTGCGAGACGCCGAGTTGCGAGTGGTCGCGAGTGGGCCGGTCGCAGCCGTCAGAACAGGCTCGGCGCGTCCGCGTCGCTCGCCGGCGCCTCGGCGGGCTCCGCGTACGGCTCCAGGGCGTCGCGATAGGTCGCGTACAGCACCGGCGGAGCCTTGGCCTTCTTGTGCTCCAGCATCGCGCGGATCATCAGCGCGTTGGCCGGTCCCTTTCCCTCGAAGTGGTTGTTGCTGATCACGTACACGTCCGCCACTCCGTCCGTCGCCGCCAGCGCGCGGATCCGGTCCACCCATGGCGCCAGCTCCTTGGCGGAGTACAGGTAGTCGTAGCGCTGCGCCGCCTCTTCCTGCTCGCCGAACCAGTGCTCGTAGTTGCGGCCGTGGAACCGCACGTAGCCGACGTCGCTGGTGGCGTTGGCGGCGGGCGTGAGCGACTGCCCGATCAGCGGCTGATCAATGTTGGCGATGCCGACGCCGAGGTCCCGGAACCTTCCGAGCTCCTCGGGCTGTCCCCATCCGCCGTGCCGTACCTCCACCACCAGCGGCCATGCGCGGAACGTCTCCGCCAGCCGGTCGAGCACCTCGTGGCTCGCCGCGCCAGGCTTGAACGACCAGGGGAACTGCGCCAGCAGCGCCCCGAGGCGGCCCGCGTCCCGCAGCACCAGGAGCCCGTCGGTGACCTGGCGGATCTCGTCCGCGTTCCACGGTGCTGCCCGCTCGTGGGTGAAGCGCTGCCACAGCTTGACGGTGAAGCGGAACTGCGCGTTCCCCGACACCCGCTTGACCCAGGAGGCGAAGGTGCGGGCGGGTTGCGGCCGGTAGAAGGTGGAGTTGACCTCGATGGTGTCGAAGTAGGCGGCGAGGAAG
>Ga0182021_10002779_pt1 | contig 20503 bp, 21 predicted proteins | sample 612E3MmetaG_FD_120493 | JGI IMG/M metagenome (GOLD analysis project Ga0182021, IMG submission 120493) | Permafrost microbial communities from Stordalen Mire, Sweden - 612E3M metaG (Illumina Assembly) | ecosystem: Environmental > Terrestrial > Soil > Wetlands > Permafrost | place: Sweden... | reverse complement strand
TGAGGGAGGACTCGTCAACTTCTAAACCGAAGGCTTCAATCAATCGGGCGTCAGCAGGAACCCTTTGCCCAGTCTTAAGGAGGAGAATATCACCTGGAACAAGAAGGGCTGTTTGGATTTCTTTGGGTTGCCCATCTCTGAGAACCAGCGCTGTTGGCGGCGCCAGTTTCTTAAGAGAAGCGATTGAACGTTTGGCTCTATACTCGTTCCAAACTTCCGCCAAAACCAACACAATAATTATCACTATGATTGTTAGGGCATCGGTTAACCCGTTGCCAGTTGTAATGCCCAGATATGCATAGATTACTCCTATCGCGATTAGGAGCAATATCATGGGTTCAGTAACTTCTTCTTTGAAAATGCTAAAAAACCGTATTTCTCGCGGCTTAACTAACTCGTTTTTGCCGTATTTGTTTAGCCGTTGTGCTGCCTCTTGATCAGCTAAGCCTTTTTCAGGGTTAGCACCTAGTTCATGAATTAGGTCTTGTGTTTCTTTCGTGTGCCATTGGCTCATTGCAGCACCTTAAGGAGGCTAAGTTGGCAAAGTTGCGAAGGGAATTTGCCCTAAAAAGCTTGCGTAGATAATCACTAAAATTTAGGGCGCTTGCTTGTTTGGTTTTTCACTGTTTATGTCCCAAAACAGGAGAATTAACACAGCCGAATCAAGTTTAGTGGCGTGATTATGCATTGTAAGCAATCGCCAATTTGCATTTTGTGCTTTCCAAACAATTTTAGGCAACTTATGCAAAACTTTATAACATCGCCGAACGTTTTGGTTTCTAAAAAGGTAGAAGCAAGATGAAATTCGGCACATACATGTTTGAAGCAAAGAAAGTTCCAGGCTTTGACTTTGACCTTTTCCGCGTTAAACCGGAAGTTGGAAGGCGAATGCCACCGCAACCCGATATGTACAGCAACATCGCTATTTTCGGAGACAACGTAACTGCACGCAATCATCCAGATTGGATTTCTCAGTCAGCTTTAGGTCCAGCATGGAGAACAAACGACAACTTTAACGTCCGATGGGACGTTCTATGCGCAACTCAACCTGAACACCGCGCAGAACAATTAGACTACATGGAAGACGTTGCAAGAAAAAGCCCAGGCATCTGGCTAAACAGCATCCACTTCGCAGACCACGGACACTGCATATGCCCACGCTGCAAAGCACTCCACGAAAAAAGTGGCTTAAGCTGGTATGAATGGAGACGAAAAGAAATCACCGAATACATGGCGGCAACAAGCGAACGCGTACGTGACAGAGCAAAAAGCCAATTCGTTATAGGTGTACTTCCAGACCCAGTTACAAACTATGAACGCTTCGGCGTCAACTTCGACGATCTCGCACCACTAACAGACGAATTTCTCGTCGTTATGTTCAGCAAAAACTATGCAACACCTTGGTATTGGGAAATGCTTACTCGCAACTTCAAAAAACTCTTCAAAGACGTAAAACTAAACATTGCACTCTATGTCATTGGGCCCGGAGACGATCCAAGAGAAACACCAACCCCAAGTGAACTCCTAACAGTCTCAGTTCGCATGGCAAGAGCAGGCGTAGATGGACTCCTATACTTAACAGACAAAGCTTACCAAATGGTAGAATTCCAAAAACAAATGATTGCACAAAAAGACACTCGCGAACGCCTAAAGAGCTACGGCGGCAAAGCAGGCCAAGAAGTTCTCGACTTAGTCACAAGTTGGGAAAAGATCGTAGAATAAGCCTAAAACCTAAAACACTACATTGCACGCATGAGTGGCTCAAAACCACCAGGCTGCCCTTTTCTTTAATTTATATCAATTATTTATTACTTTTTTCAGTCGTATTTTTGTTCTCTTCCGATTTTTGCCGATTGAAAATAGATATCATCGCTGGGAAGTAAAAGGTTCTAATTACAAAAGTGTCTAACAGTAGCGAAATTGCAAAAGCTATTCCGATTTGTTGCAAGAAACCAAACGGCACGAAAGCTAAGGAACCTAACGAAACTGCTAATATTATTCCAAGTGAGGTTACTACTTTTCCGGATCCCACCATCGCTTTTTCAAGGCCTTCTCTTGCGCCAAGTTTGTTTTGTTCCTCTCTAACTCTTGTTAGAATGAAAACAGTGAAGTCGTTGCCAAGAGACATTAAGATGACATAGAGTACGATTGGAATTAGGAAGATGAGGTCTTGGTGCAGAACAAATTTGGTGATTATGTAGAGGATACCGGTTGTCCAAGTGATACTGATGAATACACCGCTAAGGGAGATTATTGGATAGTAGGCTTTTCTTAGGGAAACGCCAAGTACAACGGCGATTACGATTAGGATAATGATTTCAAGTTGAAGTAAAGCCGCTGAATAATAATCTTTCAAATCGACGACGCTTGAGCTTAATCCTCCTACAAGGAAGTCTTTGTTTGACCGCAGCGAATTCATTGTTGCTAGTGCTTCATTGGAGTAGGGGTCACTTTTTGTGAAGATAATAAAGTAGCCGTTGTATCCTTTGTTGAAGATAAATTGTGACGCTGTTATGCTTGAGGGATTTACTACCTGTGTGCCGTTGACTGTTGCTCCAACCACGCGTGTAATTCCATTAGTTTGTAAAATATTTGAGGCATCTGCCTTCAACGAAGCTGTAGCAGCAGAAGTCAATGTACCATTCGGGTAGATTGCTGCTTGACTGAAATTAACAATGACAAACGTTGGATAAATCAGGTCTGAACCAAACTTTGAATTTATTGTGTTGAGGCCTTGGACACTTTGCAGGTTGCTTGGAAGCCCTTCGCCGAAGTTGTAGGTCGTTGGCAAATTGAACCAAAGGTAAATAGTTGGAACAGCGAGTAGAATGATTATTCCTGCGACCAAGTATTTCTTGCGTTTAGCGGAAGAAAAGCGGGCTGTCTTGTAGAATATTGATCGAGAATAGTCTATTGGTTTTGAGATTTGATTTGGCCGGTTGCGGAATAGTTTGTCCCCGATTAGAGCTGCGATTGCCGGAAGCAAAGTAGTTTCGAGAGCTACAGTCAGTAAGACAGCGCCCAGCAAAACAGGTCCCCAACTTCTAAGATTTGAAATGAATGAGAGTGCCCCTAAGCTTCCAGCCACTGTAAAGCCGCTTACAACTACTGCAAATCCAGCTTTGCCCGTCGCAATCTTGAAGGCTTCTTCTCGAGGTTTTTGGTTTTTGATTTCTTCTCGGTATCTTGAGAGAATGAAAACAAGGTAATCTGTTGCAACACCGAGTATAACGGCTGTAAGTGTGTAGGTCACGGTGAAATCAACTTGGCCTAAAGCCAACCCCGTTGCGTAAATGGCGACGTAACCTAAGCCTGTGGCGAGCGAAACAAAAAGCAACGCCAAAACTGACGAAAGTCCAGACCACAATGTAATTGCAACCGCTATTACTAGAAATAAGAAGGTAAATCCAAACACAAAACCAGAGCTTGACGTTAGGGACTGTGTGTCATAGGCGATTGCTCCTTGTCCAGTGACTAGAATGTTGTTTCCAAAGTATTTCATTGCCAAAGATCTAATGGTGGAGGTTGCGTTTTGTGCGGGGTAAAAGTTGTTGGAACCTCGGTATGAGTCGTCCACGTTGAAGTTGACGTTGACTAAAAATGTGTTATTGCTTGGGTTTATGTAATTTTGGGTAATGAAACTTGGAGCGTCAAGAAGTCCAAATTGCTTTACGTAGGTTAATCCAGGGTCGCCGCCTGATAGGATAGCTTGAATTACGGCTTCCGGTGTGGCATTGCCTGAAAACTGAGAGATAACTTCTGCTGTTACCGGCAAAACACTTGTCTGGTAATTGGTGACGTTCATGTTGCCTAGAACAGCGAAGAAAAGAGGATTTTGTTGCTGAGAGCTAAAGGTAATAGCTGCCGCCATTTCGGTTGAGTTTTGTACTCGTATTGCTGGATCCAGACTTGGAGAAGTAGCATAGGATGAATTAAGACTTGCAAGAAAAAGGGCAACGTATGTTGAGTTATCACTTGCTTCTTGAGCTTTCAGAGCGGTTGCGTTGATTGAAGCTTGGGAATAACCAGATGTTGACCAGTTGCCTATGAAACGACTGGGAAAACCATAGATTTCGCTTGAAATTAAAGAAATATTGCCATAGGTATTAAGAATTAACCCAGTGTTAGGGGTGAGTATCTCGTCGAGGAACTGCTCATAGTCGCTAAAAGCCGATTTTGTGCCAAAAAAATTGGTTATTCCGGTGGAGTTAACTGCGTTTTGGAATTGTAGGGTTGAGTTTACGAGGCTTTCAAAATTGTTGTTCGCGCTCGAAGTGTCAATGGGGACAACAACTGTGAGTGAGGAATTTGAAGGTGAAAAGGATGTTAATACAGCTTGGGCTTTTCCCGATTCAGTGTTTGATAACGCGCTTGAAGAAATGGAGTATGACACAAACTTTCCATAGCTCACCATGAGCGGGGCTAGTACGATGAATATTATTGCCCAAACTAAAATAACGGTTTTTTTCCTTTTACGTATTAAACTCGGTAAGTCCATTTTTTTTCTCTCTCTCTCTCTCGGGTTTTAGTGGATTTAGTTTTGCTGCCGGTGATCAAAAGTCTCTATTGTTGCTATTGAAACGTCAGCATTTCCCAAAATATATTTACAAAATGTAAAGAATAATAATATAAACTTTACGATTTAGTTATAAGTTAGTTGAAAAATAACATTAATGTACGTTGCCTTCAAAACCGCAACCCATAACTTCAAGCATACAACAAAGAAGCAAGCAATTTCAGGTCGAAAAAAATTGACAAGAAAATTAGACGAACTAGATCTCAGAATATTGAAATCTTTAACTGAGGACTCCAGAAAATCGACCACTCAGATAGCAAAAGAAGCACAAACAACCAGACCAACAGCAATAGCTAGAATTAACCGTTTAGAGGAAGAGAAAATTATTGATTTTGGCCCCAAAATTAGAGCAACCAACATTGGACTAAAATTTGCAACCTTACACTTTGAGTCTCAAGAAGGTCAATCAACCGAAGAAATTGTCAATATGTTGAGCAAATGCCCCAGGATCGTTCAGCTAATACAACTAACTGGCAAACCAACTTACACAGCCTTGATTCTAATAGACAACGCTGAAACGCTCCTATCAACAATAGACTGCATGTCATCGACACTAAAAATTAAGGTAAACGCCTACCAACGAGTTTTACCCCTCATAGGCGATTCATTCAATGTTAAGATTGATTTGGAAAAAAAGGAATCAACACCATGCGGCAAAGATTGTCAACTATGCTTAGCTTACCAGCAAAATGAATGTGTGGGCTGTCCATCAAGCACTAAATACAAAGGACAAATCTAATAACCGAAAATTAATCGGCAAATGTCATAAATTTTCTTTACCCTATTGGGACCTTATATTGCATATTCTTTTGTCGTGTTAGCAGTAGAATTCGACCCTTCAACCTGTGGAGAAATCACCTACTTGTCTTTTTGTGAAAATTAGAGTTTAACAAGTTATTCATCGCGATTTTCTGCTAAACTATATACCTATGATTTTGATTGCCTCATTTTGGGGAAAAAAATAAGCTTTAGATTCTTTAATGAGTTCTATTTTGGAACATCGATAGGCAGTTTATTTTTTCAAAGCCAATTAACACAAATAAAAACGCAGATAAACAGACACGCTACCACTTGCTTGGGAAAAGGTAATAGACAGCCCAGACCTAAAATTAGACATAAGGGCATTCTTAGACGGAATTAAGAGGAGTAACTGTTGAAGGGCATATACGTGCTAATCATTGAAATTAGCAAAACAATCTGCTTAAACGTCGGTGCCTTAGGTTTGCTGCCTTTCCCGTCGGGGTTATATGCTTATGTTGGTTCAGCACAAAACAATCTGGAACTAAGAGTGAAGAGGCACCAAAGTAAACAGAAACGCTTGTTCTGGCATATTGACTACCTGCTAAACAACGACGAGACAAAGGTGATTGGCGTTTGCTGCACTCAGGGCGACAGGGCAGAGGAATGCAAAATCGCACGCCTACTGGATAAGAATGCTGAGCCCATTGCTGGCTTCGGATGCTCAGACTGTCACTGCATAAGCCATCTTTTCCATGCTGAAAGCTTTGATTTCCTTGGAAAATACATGCAGCCGTATATATCGCAGTTTTAAGGAAGAGTTTAAGCCCGTTTTAAGTCAGTTATTTCAAAGAATAACTGAGAGTGAGTCTGAAGAAATCATACTTTTTCCTTTGCCCAAAATTGAAAAGCTCTACTCAATTTTGTCAATATCTCTATCCCGTGAAAAATAGCTTATTTGCTGTGGGTTGGTCTAATTTAGAATTAATTTGGGTGCTATTTGGAACAATATTTATTCCCTTAGGTAGGTGCACCCTATGTTAGGGTTAAATAATGGAAACTCCTAGTAAGAAACCAAGAAATACTAAACTTGCCATCCTCGTAGTCACCGTTCTTATTGTATCCATCCTCACTGCAGGATTCGCTGGATACTATATCGGTCACCCAACAACAAGCAGCAGCCAGCAAAACCAAGATACAAGCAACTCAAATCAAGCTGATACCTCAGACTCATCTGCGTCAAATACTTCAAACCAATCAGTCGCTGTTGATTCTACGGACAACAATTCGCTTTCCGAGATATATCAGCAGGTGGCATCTTCAGTCGTAGTTATTGAAGACTTCCAATTAGAATCTAACGTTTTCAATCAAGCTTCCTATTCTCAAGTTCAAGGTTCAGGCTTCATTTATGATCTTAACGGCCAAGATGTCGTTGTCACAAACTATCACGTCGTCGACGGAGGCGTAAACGTTACGGTTACGTTCCAAGATGGAAACACCTACACTGCCAAAGTGTTAGGCTCAGACATATACTCAGACTTAGCTATTCTTTCGACTGACGCTCCACAATCTGAAATAGTTCCGTTAACAATTGTAAACTCATCAAGTTTGAAAGTCGGTGACGAAACAATCGCCATAGGCAGCCCCTACGGATTAACAGGTTCTATGACTACAGGAATAGTCAGCGCTTTAAACAGAACAATTACTGAAGACACAGGAAACGAATATGCCATATCCGACATTATACAGACAAGCACCGCCATAAATTCGGGAAATTCAGGAGGCCCCTTGCTAAATTATAACGGTCAAGTTATTGGAATAACAACAGCCATAGTTACTAGCTCGCAAGGATTAGGCTTCGCTGTGCCCTCAGATACAATACTTCGGGAAATCAACGCCTTGGCAACTAACGGAACGTACAATGCACATCCATACCTTGGCATAGGTGGAGCAGACATGACTTATGACATTGCAAAGCAGATGGGGACAGAAGTCACCTATGGAGTCTTAATTGAGCAAGTGACAAGTAATGGCCCAGCAGATAAAGCGGGAATCATAGCAGGAACACACCAAATCATAGTTGACAGCACCACGGTTTACACAGGCGGCGACATAATAGTAGGTATAAACGGTTCTAGAATCAGAAACATGGATGATCTATCATCATACTTAGAAGAATACACATTACCCGGACAAACCGTCAGCTTAACAGTCATACGAAGCAGTCAAACCCTAAGCATATCACTATCCTTGGGTACACGACCAGCTGCAACTAGCACAGGTGCATCATAAAAAAGATGACAAGATCCCTTTTTTTTGTTTTTGTGGAAAAAGGAAGTTTTATGTTAGGCGCTAAGAGTCAGTTGGTTTAGTTAAGGAATGTTTTTCTCCCAACTAGGAGAATGCACATCACTTTTATTTTTTTTCTAAGGCATTAAGGCGTTTAAGCGAAAACGTTTAATGAATATAGTCTAATGTTTTGTTTTGGCTGTCGTGGATTTCTTTCATCGATTCATACTGTGCTTCTATGAGAATTTTGAGAGAGTCAATATTTGTTTTTATGTTCTCTATTTCAGCTGACTTTAGAAGAATTCCGGATTTTGAGAGTTGGTCATTTATGTTGCCCACGGTTACTTCAAGAACTTTAACTTTAAACGCAAAAATCTGAAGGGTGTATAGCAAGCTAAGTTGGGAGTTTAGGGCTTCAAGCTGATCTAAATAGCGTGTTTTCTTTACAAATGCCTTGATTTTTTGGTGCTCCGATGCTTCGGGCGACTTAATAATTTGTTCATAAAGCGCAGATTGTTTCCAAGTAGCTTCTTTAGTTTCGTCCAGAGTTTTCTGTATTCGCTTTGCAGTTTTATCTAACATGTCTAATACTTCATCCAACCTATTTTCCCCCAAACTAACGGTAACTATACATTCAAGAGACCATATCAACCATCACCCATTATATATAATTTTAAAATCGTCATAGCAGTTGCAAAACCGTTTTAATGATGAAGTCATTAAGAGAGAGTCAGCAGGCGCTGAGGATTGACTACTTTGAGCCATACCCATGATATCAAAAAGACTCGAGTGGCGTTTATTGAATTTGACGATGTCGACTTCAGTAAATTAACGAAAGATGTCAAATACTATGGTGAAGACAACTCCAAAGGAAGAAAGTTAGAGTTTGATTTCGAATACTGCCTTACTTGTGATCTGAGATTACTTGACGGTAAGTCAATTATGACTAAGGATATTTTACATGAAGAATTCGAAAGAATAGTTATCAAAGCAAAAAATAACAACTATGTAAACTCTGTGCAAACGACAGTGCAGCATTCTGATTTCGAATCTTTGGAGCGGTTAATTAGGGGCGCTTTAGAATTAGGCAAACTCAAAGAGTGCAAAACTTAAACACAATCTTTAAGCAATTTTCAGAGACGGACAATGTATGAGTAAATCTGGTCTGAGTATAACCAAACAGGCGATTTTGGGATTATCTGCACTTACAGTTTTGTTGTGGGTTGTATTGTTTTTGCCTGCTTGGACACTAAATTTTTGGCAAGCATGGGTGTATTGGCTAGTATTCGAAGCATGCATAACCGCAGTAAGTGCATATTTTCTAAAGAAAGACCTTAATCTAATAGCAAGTCGGCTAAAGGTTGGCGCTTCTGAAAAAGAAAATACACAAAAAATCACCCAAGCGGTCATAAGCGTTTTTTTCATATTGCTAATTCTTATTCCGTCTATTGACCATCATTACCAATGGGCAACGGTTCCTTCGTATCTGAGTTTAGTTGGAGATGTTTTTGTTGTGCTTGGTGTTTTCGTGATTTTTCGTGTTTTCAAAGAGAACAGTTACACTTCTGTCCTTGTTGAGGTAAATGAAGGGCAAAAAGTAATTTCTAGTGGTCCATACGGAAAAGTGCGTCATCCAATGTATTCTGGAGCTTTAGTTATGTTGCTTTTTACTCCTCTTGCCTTAGGTTCAGTTTGGGGGTTGCTTGCTTTTCCACCTATTTTGGCTGCAATTGTAGTCAGAATTGTTGGGGAAGAAAAGTTCTTGACTGAGCACTCGGAAGGTTACATGAAATATTGCCAAAAGGTTCGATATCGATTAATTCCTTTTCTCTGGTAAAGTGAACTAGCAGAATTCACAAAGGCATCCTGAAAAGTTAATAAAACGATAAACTGACACATAATGAAATTATGGTCGATGCTTCAATACTTATGCACCTTGTTTTTGGCTTTTGCAGTTGGAAGCCTATGGGTAAGCATAATAACTGTCATAGCTGAAAAGAGAGGCAGTGTTTTAGGCGGCATCCTTGGAGGGCTTCCTTCAACCTCAGCTTTTTCTTTTTTCTTCATAGGAATTAACCAATCTTCAAACGCTGCAGTTCAGGCAACTACAGTTTTTCCATTAGCCTTCGGTGTCACGAGTGCATACCTGTTTTTTTATGCTTTTTTTGCCCAGAAAGGGTTTATCCGTGGTATTACAGTCTCTCTTTTGATTTGGTTTAGTGCCTCTGCGTTGATCGTTTTTTCCGGTTTAAGTGATTTTGCGTTTGCATTAATCGGTGGAACAGTGATTTCGGTTTTAACTTATTTTTTCTTCAAAAAATTAAAGCTCCAGAATTTAAAAGGAGAAAAAAAGGTGTACAAATTTTATGAGATTATTTTGCGTGGAGTAGGTGCTGGCTCTCTTGTTTTGTTTTCAGTGTTTTTAAGTCAATTTGGAGGGCCTGTCCTTGGCGGTATCGCCGCTGCGTTTCCAGCAGTTTTCACATCCACCCTTGTAATTTTGAATAGAAGCAGAGGCACAGAATTCTCGCGTTCCATGACTAAACCATTAGTTTTGAGTGGAATCTTGACGATTATTCCTTTCAGTGTTGCTGTGCGTTATTTGTTTCCCAGCTTAGGAATTTGGCTTGGCACTTTAGTTTCCTATCTTCTTGTGGTTCCGCTTGCAATTCTCTCTTACTATGCAGTACGACATCAATGAGAGAAGCGATTGCAGAGCAGTCAATAATTAACGTTGTTAGGCTGGTACCGCTTCTTGTGGCATTATTCTTATTTCATATAGGTTTGCCCAGTCTTTGCCAGTTACAAACAACCTATCGTTTTTTTGATCATATGCAATGCCATTGAGTACTGCTTCAGAATTTGAGTTATTTTCAATTGATAATCCAGTGAGGTCAATCCATCCTTTAACCTGCCCTGTCTGCGGGTTTATTATGGCAATTGTGCTTGTCTGCCAAATATTGGCGAAAATGTCTCCATTCACATATTCTAGTTCGTTAATGTTTACTACGGTTTTGTTTCCGTCATGCACTTGGATTTGTCCCGTGCGTTCAAAAGTGGTTGGGTCAAGAAAATAGATATTGTTTGTTCCGTCACTCATGATTAAATGGGTACCATTAAAAGTTAAGCCCCAGCCTTCTGTGGGGTAAGTAAAGTTTCCTATTACTGCAAAGCTGGTTTTATTGTAGATGAAACCTATGTTTGATTGCCATGTGAGTTGGATAACGGTGTTGTTGACAATTGTTATTCCTTCGCCGAAATATTGACTGGGCAATGTGACCTCCTGCTGTACGGATCCCGTGGTTAAGTCAACTCGGCGTAATGATGAAGCGCTGTTAAGTCCCGTGCTCTCGTATAGAAATCCATCTGAATACACAAGCCCTTCTGTGAAGGCGTTTGGGTCATGCGGGTAAGTGTTAATAATCGCGTAAGTGTAACGTGGCGTCACTTGGGGGGTTGCTTGGGGTTTATTATTGTTTAGCAAAACAAGTATTGAAACGCCTAATACAACGATGACTATTATGAGCACTGAGGCAATGACTAAGGATTTCTTCATTTAACTTTCATCTAGCACTTCTCATTAATAGGCAAAACGGATAAATTGCATTTCATGCCAGACCAAGCATTACCCTGCTTCTAGAAAAGTCTTATAGCTAAACATAGTAATTATTATAATGAAACGTGGCTTGGGGCATGGTAACAATAAATAGCAAAGTTTCAGTGGGAGTTACCATAATTATTATTCTCTTGTTTTCCCCATGGATTTACCCAAATGCACAAGCACAAAACAACATAACTCTTACTCCAACAGAAAAATTCAGCATACCCCTCTACAATGGCACCGTAAGCTTCGCATTCAACGGCACATATTCCAAAGCAACACTTGAAAATGACTCTTGGGCTTTCACAAATCTAAACCTCATAGGATCACAGACACTTCAAAATTTTACGGTATCAGCTCAAAATTCAAACATTACAATTGATTTTTACTCCGCGCTCAATTTTACGCGTCGGAGCTCGCTGCTACTTTATACGGTTGAAGGTCAGGGTAAACAGATTTTCAATTTTGGCCAAGTCACCGCAGGAGAGACATTTACTGCAGTCGATTGGAGCGTTATAGTGGGAAATAATTTTGTGTTTTTGCCCGAAGGACAAGAATGGACAATTTCGCCAGATGGAACAATTCTTGTCAACGGCGCATCGTCTGGAAACGTCAGCATTATTCACTGGGCTTTTTTCGAGGCTAGTACTGCGGGTTCAAACTTACCGTTCGATCAGCAGCATTCAGTAGCCCTTGTAATAATTGTTTCATTATCCGTTGTAGTTGCCGTCTCCGTTGTTATCAAAGTGAGAGCAACAAAGTCTCCGAAAAATAACGAGTTTGTGACGGCTAAGAAGCTAAGTCCAGCATTAAAATATAACAAGGAAGAGGTCCAAAAATGACTTCAACAATCCCGGTTAGCATCGTGTTGCCAATTTACGTGGCAATAGTTATCATCGGAGTTTTACTTATCTACAAATTAACTCATGACAAAACTAAAAGAGTTAGTTCTCTTAGGCTTTTTATTCAAATAGCCGCAGTTTTTGCCGTTTTTATGGGGCTCATAATAGGTCCATTTAATCAGCCGTTGTTTGCTCCTTTGGGTCCTTCGCCGCGAAGTGCATTAGTTGGAACAAATTTGTTGGGAACCCAGTTTCCAGACGGTTTATCCGTTCCTATTTTAGCATGCTACTATCCTAACGGGCGAACGGTTACTTGTCCAATATGGCAATTGCAAGCTTACATTTTTCCATTTTGGAATTACCCGCGAGGCTATGAAGTAATCTACTCAACTTCTGGCTTGGAAAAGATAGGTATAGTTTTGGGTATGGTGGCTTTTGCGGCTATCATAGCGGGTAGGTTTTTCTGCGGTTGGCTCTGTCCATTTGGTCTATACCAGGATGTGTTGACGCGAATCCGAAAAGCAACCCGAATACGTCACCTGCGTTTTTCGGAAAAAACAAACACTGCGATTGGTCAATCACGGTATATTATTATTGCTGTTTTTTTGATTCTTAGCGTTATTTTTGCTTCTTATGCAATTTTCGGCACTCAAATTGTTCCCGGCACTAGACCTGGCGGACCGGAAGGAACCGAAGCTGGCAATGTGGGTGCCCTTAATGAGCCTTTTTGTTTAGTTTGTCCCATGAGACCCCTTTGCATCTTAATCTTGGCTGGAATAGGTTCAATGAAGTGGTCATATATCACCCAGATAGCATACGGTCCCTTGTGGATAAGCGGCTACTACGTTACATCGCTAAACTTAGCCGTCCTAATAGCCGTTACAGCTGTTGCTCTAGTCTTTAGGCGGTTCTGGTGTAGAATCTGTCCCCTTGGTGCATTAACAGCATTATTTAGCAGTTTCACACCCTTCAAACAAATTGCTTTGACCAAACTCTCCAAGAATGAGGAGAAATGCACTAAGTGTGGGGTATGTAAGCGTGTTTGCCCAACTGGCGCAACGGACGTATATGACAAGAAGGGAGGGGATGTGACTGAATCACGATGCATGCTATGCGCAAGATGTGTTGAGCTCTGTCCTTATGAAGATGCATTGGAACTGAAGTTTGCAGGAAAAACTGTTATGAAATCCAGAAACTGGCTCGAACAACAAAAAACAAACGCAGTGAACGATTGAGAGTAAATTTTAGCGGATGGCATTGAAATTTTGAGCCTGAATGGAATGAAAAAGCAGAAATCTGCATAGCCAAAGTTGTTAATTGTTCATCGATACGAAGGGGCCAGAAGGTTCCATAGTCGTTAATTTTTTGGGTTGATAGAGTCTAGTGGTAATGCATAATCCTGCCACGATGATGGCGAAGTAGAAGGGCCACTCTAAGGCCGCTATAACGTTGACAGATACATTTACGCCGCTTCCCTGAGTCATTGATTGTGGAATCTGCAGCACACCTGCCCCTTGTAGAGGAACATTAAATCCTGCAACGCTGCTTGCTACTATCGTTAAGGCAATTAATTCTATTACAAAGAGTATGACTGCAACCACCGGTTGTTTGTATCCGAATCCGAGTAGTTTTTTCGAGTAAGATTTGTTTGGTTTCAAAGAATAAATCAGCATTATAATGCCGCCCGAAGCTAGAGTTAGAAAACACGCCAGGTTCGTTGCCCAAATCAAAGGTGTTGCCATAGAGGTTCCCAAGAGTGTAAAGTTAAAGTTAACGGGTGAGAAACTAATTTGTGCGATTGTTGGTTTTCCAATTATGAATTGCCACCAAGGGACAAAAACTGAGATTGCAATTAACAATAAAGTGGAAATTCCAGCGATCAACGCAATTATGTTAATTTTGTTTAACGACAATTTATTTAGCATCAAGCGCACCGGTTCAAGTTAGAGGAATATCGCCCACGTTTATCGGTTGAGTTTGTTGAATTATTATGCCATTTACATCTATCGTTACATAGGCTAAGTCAACGTTAATCGATGTGGCGCCCGCAAAATTATTCTGCACATGATCTGCTGCTTCCTGTGTCCATGCTCCGGAAACTGTTACTAATGATGTCTGATTAGACATTATTATAACAGGTGAATCCAAACTTATCGTTCCTAGTTGATAGTGGTCTTGGCTACTTTCTACGGTTGCATTCAACGAATTTATAGTTAAATCGTAATTGAAGTTATTTGTTACGTTAACAGTAACGGTGAAGGTTTTTGCTTCATCATTAATTTGTGAATTTACAAAAGTTGTCGTTGGAAATCCTCCTCCGCCATCACCCGCACCGAAATTTCCACTGCCGACATTGCTTTCGTTATTGCTATTATTGCCATTGTTGTTATTGCCATTGATGAGGCTGTTGATTTGTGGCGGAACAACGAGTTGAGATAAATTATCCCTATAAATTATTACCGCTCCGGCCATAGGTCCCACAATGGTTCCAATGCTGATTAAAACTAAAACAATACTTAAAGTCTGCATGCTACAATCTCTACCACCAATTCGCTCTATCAGTGTCTTTAAGCTTTGCCTAACATCAATTTTTGGCTGAACCTGTAGAACACATCTACTCAATCATCCAAAACAAGCAAAGATTTCATTTAGGTTCGTGCGATAATTTTGCATGTAAGAGCCGTCTTTCAGTCAATAGGCCAACCATCCTTTCACCTTTGAGAACTACTAGTCTTCTTACGCCGTTATGCTGCATAATTTCAAGCGCCTCCTCAATGGTTCTATCGCTCGAAATTGTTATCAGTGGTGCCTTCATTATTTCCTGAGCAACTATCTCTTGAGGGTTTTTCTGGGCGTATATTACCTTTCTAATAAGATCTTTTTCAGTAACTATGCCCAAAGGTTCAGTTTCTCGCATAACGATAACTGCGCCTATGTTACAATTTACCATAAGTGAAGCGATTTTAGAAACATGGTCCGAAGGATCAACGGTTGGAACAGGCATTCTGGCTATTGAACCGACAGTAACTTTTGGTAAGGCAGAAGGCTTTTGTGATTTTTCAGTGCTGATTTTCACTGTCTTAGCCTCAAAATATATTCTTTATTTGACTTAATTAACTTACAATCGGACCATATTGCCTTACCTCAACCTTTCAGCTCTTAAACTACTTTTTTAAGTGATACAAATTGGTTTGAGCACTTATGATTTGTTTATATCGAAAACAGTCAACTAAATGGTCATTGACCAAACCAGCTGCTTGCATGAAAGCATAACATATTGTTGGTCCAACAAACTTGAATCCTTTTTTCTTCAATTCTTTACTCATAGCTCTGGACTCTTCCGTTTCAGCGGGAACGTTTGAAAAAGAAGTGAATTTGTTATTGATTGGTTTTCCTTTGACAAATTGCCAGATAAAAGCGTCAAATGAACCAAATTCACCTTGAAGTTTTAGAAACTGTTGAGCATTATTAATAGCTGAACAAATTTTAGATTTGTTTTTGATTACGCCGGGTGCATTCAATAAGCGTTCAATGTCGTCGGATGAGTATTTTGCCATTTTTTCGGGGTCAAAATTGTCAAATGCTTTTCTCAATTCGTTTCGTCTCTTAAGAATTAGCCACCACGACAAACCAGCCTGGAAGCCATCTAGAATCAAGAATTCGAAAAGTTTTTTGTCATCGTGTAACGGAACGCCCCACTCTTCATCATGATACTTGATGTATAGGGGTTCGTCCGTATTCCAGCATCTTTTCAACTGTTTACTCATATGTAAAAATAACGGATGCTTTCAATTTAAGCTGATCTTTCTATTTTTGGATGCACATGATTTATAGTTCGTTTTGAACTACAAGAACGGTAGCCTAACCGTCAAAGGCTGAACTTAGAGAAGAAGTTGACTTAGCCTTAAGTATTCAAAACAGTTGTTATATTTCGGATTTTGAAATATCCCTTTTAAGTATTAAACGGCTTTTCTTTGTTTGAGGAGAAAGGAGAACTTCTCACATTAGTAATGAAGGGAGACTAATGGAAGAGGACGATATAGTTTATTTTAGGCAAGTTACTTGTGAACATGGAAAGCAGGAATTTTATACTCAAAGAAACTTTGACATACTCAAAGGATTTGAACTGGTTTATACAAGATGCTTAAACTGCCACAAAATTATGAATTTAGAAGTGAAAAAATTTTAGACGTCTCAAGCAATAAACAAAATTTCCTAAAATAAATATAATTTTCACAATCACATTCGATCTCAAATGCATGAATTAGTATGACATATTCTATTTTCTAAAGTCTTAAATCCGTAAAACTGCGAATAGACGATTTGAGGGAAGTCTATATGGATTTACGTATGAAACTTATGTTATTTCTTTTTTCAGTGTTGCTTTTGATGATAGTAACCTCGTATTTGTTGACAGGTGAAATCTTCGCGGTATGGTTTGTAGTTGTGTTAGTACTCTTGTTCATTCTCTTCTTTGCGTTGCGAATTGCCCAGAAACAAAGGAAAATTTAGGAAAGGAAGAAAATGGAAACTTGGGCGGACTTGAACCCGTCAGGGAAGTCATTGTCACTCAAACGCATCTTTTCTTTCTTGGTGAGAGATTCGATATCTTGGACAGTGCACTGGAATCACGATTTTGAAATAGCCCTTCAAAGTAACAAGTATTACAAAAAAATTTTGTGCAAGATAGATTTGTTAATTGGTTATCGGTGATAATTCACAGCAAAAAATTATATAGTTTGTAGAGTTAGCGGTAGTGAGAGAGAGGATTCGCGTTGAAATCACTTGGAATAGTTCTAGTTGCTGTCTGCGTAAGTATGCTTTTTGTTTCTAGTGGTTTAGTTTTTGCTCTTGATGCGAGTGAGGCGGCAGCGACCGTTACTTGGTCAAGTTCCGCTTTTTATGGTGGTGACATAATTGGTGCACAGGTGTCTTTCCAAAGCAGTCAAGAGTTGACAGTATACTACGTTGGTATTCATTTTGACTGGATGTCCACAGATGGCTTCTATGGTGTTGACTTGAATAGTACTCCAGGTTATGTTTCAAGCTCCAGCTCTGTCCTTTCAGAGTCATTTGCAGTTCAGATTCCAACTAACGTCACTGAGGGCCCACACACCTACTATATTGGTGTTGACGGCGTAGATGCGTCATCTAACACTTTCTCATGGGATTCTCCCACTTCAACCATAAGGGTTGGTCCAGCCGAGGAAAAACTATACAACATTTTGTTAACTCAGGTTGAAAGTCAAATGAACACGGCTAACAGATCCAACTACCAAAATACCAGCGCTAAGTCATACCTGCAACAAGCACAAGCCGCATATGACCTTGCGCCATCACGAGCTAATGCTGGAAACTGGACCCAAGCCTTGATTACTCTTCAGGATGCATCCACTTACTTAGACCTGGCAAACGCGGCAGAACAAAAAAGCGGCGGTTCAGGTCAAGGGTTTTCCTTATACTTAATTGCCATACCCGTTGGAATCATAATTGTCGCCGCCTTCATAGCTGTGCTATTTGTAAGAAAACGAAAGCAAAACAAAAAGTTAGATGTTCCGCCTCCACCCCCGCCGCCTGAGTAACTCTTGCCTTTTTGTAATTGACTAATATTTTCGAGTGACTGCAAAAACTGTGCTTTGACACTTCTCAAAAAAAGTATTATCTGGTAGATTTTAGTCGGTCTTTCTGGATAAAATTTGCCCACAAGCTTGCCCTGTTTCAAGGGTGGCTTAAGCTACTCAGCTGTTGTTTAATTCAAGGAGTCAAGCTTTATGTTGCTAAACTTTTTGTCTAGATTCAAAAATGAATCTAAAATTACATAAATAAACCGAATTATTAGCATGTGATTGTGTCAAGCCTATCACAATTTTTTATATGAGTTGAAGAATGATATAGAAAGTTCTTCCAAAGAGCTAGTCAGAATGACAAAGAAAAACTGCCAAGAAATTAACTTAGGTTCGAGTCAAGGTCGCAAAAGCAAATCCGCCGTTTCTAAGAAAGGGATGCCTACAATCAAATGTATGTGCGGGTCAAGAATTTTGGTTGTCCCCGATTTGAAAGCTATGAACCGCGCAATTAAAAATCATTTAAACGAACACAAACAAGCGAATTATGGTTTAGTGCCTGACTTGTTAGAGGTGTTTTTAATAGAGCAGATTCTGATACTGGTTGGCAAAATGACTCTACCAAATGTAAGTTAGTAAAGAAGAGCCTTCCAAGGTCTTCCAAAATCGTACCCCATAGAGAGAAAGGCTTGTCAGGTCTAAGCTTATCATCACAACATAAAAATCAAATAAATCAAATTCATACTTACCTTCTCAATTCCCACAGTTTTCGAAAATCCTTTGCCTTTGTATCTGAAGGTTTACCTACCATTTTGTCCTCATTCTACGCATTTCTATCATTGATAATATTTTTTTTCGTGTTTGACCGGTTGCAAGAATTGCGGTTTCACCACCGATAATCAAAAACACAAAAACTGCGTCCCCATATCCTAAAGATGATTGAGCATGCGTTACCGCCGAAGAGTCTGTGTAGGTGTAGAGTGCAGATAGGCTCATGATTGATTTGGTTTGGTAGGACCATCCTACGGGAAGCCAGTTGGATGTTCCGTCTTTTGGTTGGGAGGTTACTGTGATTGAGTCGTTGCTGGCATCATAATAATAGTGTGTTGGTTTGTCTGAATAGTATCCTAGCCAGTATATGGTGTTTGGTGTGACGGGGTAGTTTATGGTAAAGTTGTACCATTGTGGTGTTGTGGTTACGTTTAAGGTTTCGATGCTTTGAGCTATGGGTTCTCCTCCTTTGGGAAAGTTTACTTGGGGTTCGTTTGCGAAGATCATGGCTCTTACGTTTGCGATTCCGGAAATTGCTGTTAAGTAAATGCTGATCTGTGTGATGTTACCAGAACGTGACATAGTTGAATAGTTGCATAGGGTTATGGTTTTTGTGCCTGGCATGTCGGAGTATTGTTTGCCTATGAGTGGGTATCCGATCTCTGTGCCGTTAGATGTAGGGGTTAATTGTGGGATGATTGCTGACCCTATTGTTGAAGTGGATGGTTGAGTTGAAGCTCTTGTTTCTTGGAAGAGTGAGGCTGCAAAAATAAGGCCTATCACTAACATAGCAAAGATTATGCCTGTTTTCAATCGATGTCTTTGTAATATCAAGTTCTTTTTCATCCATTTAATAACTTTTAACAGAAACTATGGAAATAGCCGTTATTTTCTTCTGTTGCTTTTTCAGCGCTTAACGGGGGCATTATTTGCTCTGTTTGCCGGTGAGGCAAGCACAGGCGATCATGTTTTCGCAGGTGAAGCATTCTTCCGGCATCTGTTTTGGCCTTGGCCTTAGGGTAAAGTAGTCTAGGTTTTTTGGACACCCATTTGACTTTGTGGGTTCTTCGCATTTGTCTTTTGGTTGGGTAGGTTCTTGTTTTTGTTTCTCAATTGGAGCGATTTCTTTTTGAACTATTTTAAGATTTATAGGCGTGGCATTTGACTTTGTGGGTTCTTCGCATTTGTCTTTTGGTTGGGTGGGTTCTTGTTTTTGTTTCTCAATTGGAGCGGTTTTTTTGTGAAATAATTTTTTAAGATTTATGTGTGTGGAAATTTTGGTAGAAGAGGTTGTAGGATCTATTTTTTTGTTGTTTTCTAAATTAATTTGTTTTTGTGGGATACTTATTTTTTGGATTTGAGGGATTGTTGTTCTTTTTGCGAAGGGAAATGCGCTTATAGAGGGCAAGAAAAACGAAGATATCAATAGACTTGCTGAAACGGCGGCGCCGGCAACATTAATAATATTTATTTGATATTTCATGAATAATCCGTAAGCGAACCATGTGAGTGCCCATAGAAATATTAGTGAGAATGTTTTTCTCGAAGAAAAAAGTTTTGTAATGGCGATTTTAAGGTCCAGCTTGATTACGCCCCAAAGTTGTGTCGGAGTTTATGGTTTTTGAGATTCTTGAGAATTTCTCACATTTTCGTTTCAGGGCTAAGACCTCTGAGTTTAGCTTCTCTACTTTTCGCTTTTCTTTCTCAACTTGTTCTTTTGCTTTTATCTCCAACTGTTGAAGCAAAGACTTTAGATTCTCTTTTTGCTCGTCAAGATCGTTTTCCTCTGTCTTTAGATCATTGAATGTAGTGAGGATGTCGTCTTCATTTGAGCTATCCTGAGTTGAAATGCAACTTTCCTCTGCTGCGAAAGTTTTGTGCTCTTCTTTTTTAAGTGTGACACTTGCCATATAAATCACTGCGTGCTCAGAACTATGAGTAACTACTGTTAAATGAGTTATGAATTTAACTACGGATCGGTAATTCATCTAACCGCACTCCCTGTCATTAACGCATGATAAGAGTATGCGCTTTCATGAAACATTTACAGTTTAGGGAATCTGTTCTTCTTTCTGAGATAGCTAGCGTGAAAAACAGGATCGGAGATGCAATACAAAAAATA
>Ga0182021_10002778_pt1 | contig 20511 bp, 24 predicted proteins | sample 612E3MmetaG_FD_120493 | JGI IMG/M metagenome (GOLD analysis project Ga0182021, IMG submission 120493) | Permafrost microbial communities from Stordalen Mire, Sweden - 612E3M metaG (Illumina Assembly) | ecosystem: Environmental > Terrestrial > Soil > Wetlands > Permafrost | place: Sweden... | reverse complement strand
GGTTCCGCAAAGCTTCATGGGCGGACGCAATGGCTGTCACCAGTTGATCAAGTTTCATGGCTCTCCCGTTTAAAGAAAGCTTATAATAGCTGATTATCTAATATTTTTATGTCCCCTCTGCAATTACTTACCGGGTCACCTCTGAAAACAAACGAGGCTGAACCCACTGGATTCAAAAGTGGATTCAGCCTCATGGGAATATTGGGGTGGGTAAGGGGACTTGAACCCCCGACCTTTCGGGCCACAGCCGAACGCTCTAACCAACTGAGCTATACCCACCAAAATTGCTTACGTGGGGGAAATTCTACCAGTTCCCGGCGGGGTCAGACCACCCAGGGCTTTTCGGCGGCGCGGGCGAGGGCGGCGGGCAGCATGGACCGGCTGTTCTCCGACCGGTACCAGGCCAGGAGAACCGTCGCCGATTCCTTGACGATGCTCAAGATCGGCACCGCCAGAATGAGCCCCCACACCCCCGCGATTTCCTGGCCGGCCAAGATGGCGAAGATGACCAAGGCCGGGTGCAGGTGCACGGCGCGGTTCATGACCATCGGCTGGATCACGATGTCGTCGGAGAGCCGCACGGACAGGAAGAGGAGCGCCGTCCACGCCGGCGCCATGAGATTCCCGAACTGGAAAAAGGCCGCCGTCACGCCGACGATCCCGGCGGCCATGGGCCCGATGAAGGGGATCAGGTTGAGCAGCCCCGCCCCCGCGCCCAGGAGTCCCGCCGTATCCACGCCGATAATTTTGAGTCCAACCCCAATGCAAAAACCCACAATCGACGCCTCCAACAGGACGCCGCGCAGGTAATTCCCGATGACGTCGTCTACCTTGTAGAGGAGGCTCAAGAACTTCTCCACCCACCGTCCCGGGCAGGCGTCCAGAAGGACCTGGAACCCGGCTCGGCCTCCTTTGAGCATGTAGAAACCGATGAAGGGGACCAGGACCAAGTTCAAAAGAAAAGTCGTCAAGTAGGGAAGAAAAGTGGAAGGCTCCCGGCTGATGAGCGATTCGGTTCTCTTGACGAACCCTTTCACGGTCCGGGGAATGGAGCATCGCTGGGCGATCCAGGGCCAGCGGGCTCGAAGCGCCTCGTCCGCGCGTTGGGCCGAGGTTTGGACCTGCTTCAAATGCCCCGGCCATTCGTCCCTCAGGCGCGGAAGCTCCCCCGACCAGACGGCGAACGTCCACCATGCCAGTCCGGCGACGACCAGGACCACGGCCACATAAAGGAGCGCCACGGCGTGCAGGCGTCTCAAGCCCCGCAATTCCAAAAAGGTCGCGAGGGGATTCATGATGTAGGCCAGGAGGGCCGCCAACGCGAAGGGAAGGAAAATCCGGCGGGCCACGAACATCATCCACACACCGAGGACGAGGAGACCGAACAGGGCCAACCCGCGGAAAATGCGGAACTCGGCGGCTCCGGGGCGGGCGGTCGCGCCGCTCATCGCGCCCGCGGCGGAGAGGGTTCTTTCAGCGTGGAGTCCACCGCGGACCGGAGGTTCTGGCGCCGCAGCCGCGCGGAAAGAAGGCGGGCCAAGTTACGGAGGAGCCGGGCGGCCACGCGGGGGCTTCCGTCGGACAGGTCGTCCAGGTGGGATTTATAAAGGATGTAAAGCCGCGAAGGCTCCGCCGCCCTCGCCGTGGCCGACCGCGGCAGCTCGTCCAAGAGCGTCATTTCGCCGAAAAAGTCCCCCGGCTCCATCACGGCCAGGACTTCTTCGCGGGCCGACGACTCCTCGATTTTCAAGACTTCCACCCGCCCCTCGGCCACGATGAAACACGCGCGCCCGACGTCCCCTTCCTGGAAGATCGTCTCCCCGGCCAGGTAGGCCTTCTCCATGATCTTTCCCGCGAGGAGGGTGACGGCCCGCTCGGGCAGCCCGTCGAAAAGGAACAGTTTCTTGAGGAATTCCACACGGGACCGGAACGCCTCGTCGCGGAGGAGCCTCCGCCACGCCATGTCGAATTTGAGGAAGAGGGGGTTCCTCTCAGTGCCCACGGCCGTGCGACGGTCCTCGGAAGGTCTCTTCGATCTTCTCTTTGACGGCCTCCACTTTTTCCTGGACGGCCTCTTTGCCTTTCTCCAATATATCGAGGCCTTCCTCTTTCAGGTCCCCCCCGACGTCCTCCACCCACTTTCGGAGCCGGCGGCGCGTCTCGCGCCCCGCGTGCGGCGCCAGAAGCAGACCCCCCGCCGCGCCGACCACGACGCCCAAAAGAAGGGCGACGAAAGTTCCCCCCGCGCTTCCGCGATCCTCACTCATCGGGTGTCCCCCCTTCCGGGGGCTTGCGCTCCCGGCGACGCCGGATCAAATCGAACACGAGCTGCAAGCCGCCCGAGAAGATCCGTCCCGCCGACCCTCCCACGATCCCCGCCAGGTCGGCCACGGCCGCCGTGACGTTCCCCAGCTTTTCGGCCTCGGCGTTGGCCTTACGGACGAGGACCTCCACCTCGAGGGCGGTGCGGCGGACCTGGATCAAAGCCCGGATCAGGAAAACCGCCGTAACCACGGCGGCGGCGACCAGCGCGGTCGCCAGAACTGCGTAATAGGCGTTCATAGGAATTAGTATAGACAAATTTCCCCCCTAAACAAGGGATCTTTTCAGGATCGCCCCGATGTTTTTGACGAAAGGCCGGAGGTCGAAACAGGCCTTGATTTCCTGATTCGTCAATAACTCGGCGATCTGCGGGTCGGCCGTCGCGGCGGCGCGGAAGGGCGTCCCCCGCACCCAGGCGTCCTGGGCGTGGCGCTGGACGATCTCGTAAGCCCGCTGTTTGGGCAGGCCCTTTTTCGTGAGGGCCACGACCAGCCGCTGGGAGCAGACGATCTCCGCGGTGCTCTCCATGTTGGACCGCATGCGGTCGGGATAGACTTGGAGTCCCTCCAAGACCTCCTTCAGGCGGTGAACCATGTAATCGAGGAGGATCGTCGAATCCGGCAGGACCACCCGCTCGACGGAGGAATGGGAAATGTCCCGCTCGTGCCAGAGGGCCACGCTTTCCAGCGACGCCAGGGCGTTCCCGCGCAGGAGCCTCGCCAGCCCGCACAGGTTTTCCGAAATAACCGGGTTGCGCTTGTGGGGCATGGCGCTGGACCCCTTCTGGCCTTTGGCGAACGGCTCCTCGACCTCCAGCACTTCGGTCCGCTGGAGGTGGCGGATCTCCGTGGCGATGCGCTCGATCCCGGCGCCGACCAAGGCGATCGCCTGCAAGAACGCCGCGTGCCGGTCCCGCGGGATCACCTGGGACGAGACGGGCTCGGGCTTCAGGCCCAGGGCGCACATGACGTCGGCCTCGATCGCCGGATCGTTGTGGGCGAAGGTCCCGACGGCGCCGGAGAGCTTCCCGAACGAGATCTCCTCCCGCGCCCGTTCCATCCGGGCCGCGCCGCGCTTCATCTCCGAGTACCAGTTCGCGACCTTAAAACCAAACGTCACGGGCTCGGCGTGGACCCCGTGGCTTCGGCCCATGCACAAGGCGTCCTTGTATTTCAGCGCCAGCCGCTTGAGGACCGGCAAGAGCGCCTCCAAGTCCGCGACCAGCAAATCCGCGGCCTTCCGCATCTGAAGCGCCAGGGCGGTGTCCAAGACGTCCGACGACGTCAGGCCCCGATGCAGCGCCTTGGCCGCGGGGCCGACGGTTTCCTCGATCTGCGTCAGAAAGGCGATGACGTCGTGCTTGGTCGTTTTTTCAATTTCGAGGATCCGCCCCACCTTCACCCGCGCTTTCCTTTTCAATACAGCGACGGACTCTTTGTCCATGATCCCGCGCCGGGCCTGGGCCTCGGCGGCGGCCAGCTCCACGGCCAGGATCGTCTCCCAACGGTTTTTATCCGTCCAGACGTCGCTCATCTCGGGTCGCGCGTATCGGGAAATCATGGATTCACCTCTCGTTCATTGGCGAGAAATTCTTCAACGGCCTTCGGAAACAACCGATGCTCTTCCTTAAGAACCCGCGCGGCCAGGGCGTCGGGGGTGTCGCCGGGGAGGACCGGGACGCGGGCCTGGGCCAAAATCGTCCCGTGATCGTATTCCTCGTCCACGACGTGCACGGTGCAGCCCGACTCTTTTTCGCCGGACGCCAGGACGGCCTCGTGCACATGGTGTCCCCATAAACCCTTTCCGCCGAACTCCGGCAGCAAGGCCGGGTGAATGTTCAGGATCCGGCCGGGGAACCGCCGGATGAAGCCCGGCTCGACTTTGAGCAGGAAACCCGCCAAACACACGAGCCGGACGCCGCGCTTCTCCAGTTCGTCGGCGACGCGGCCGAAAAAAGCCTCCCGGTCTGGAAACGTCTTGGGCTCGATGACCAGAGCCTCCACGCCGAGCCGACGGGCCCGGTCCAGGACGCCGACGCCGGGCTTGTTCACGACAAGGAGCCGGACGACCCCCCCGTCTATTTTCGCATTCGCGAGCGCCTCGAAGTTCGAGCCGCCGCCGGAAGCCAGGACGCCGATGCCGATGGGTCCGTTCACTTTGTTCATTTTAGCTCTTCATACTCCCGCCGGAATTGCCCCACGTTGGGGGCCAGGTCCAGGATCGGCCGATAGGTCGCCCTCGCGGCATCCGGGCCGACGAGGTTCAGCCTCGCCACCGCCAGTTTTCTTCGGAGCCAGACGTCCCGGGGCTTCAGGGCCACCGCGCGCTCCAAGAGGGGCAAAGTCTCCTTCTTCCGATCCAACTCGCGCAGGCACTCGACCTGGTGGTCGAGCAGCCGCGGCTCCAGGGGGTTCCACCGGGCGGCGGTCTTGAACCGCTCCCGGGCCTCTTCAAATCTTCCCGCTTTCCACGCGGCGCCCCCCGCGAACTCCCACAGGCCCGCGACGCCCTGCGTCAAAGCGACGGCGCCGGTCAGGAGGAACGCGCCGGCGACCATTCCGGCGGCGGCCGGCGGCCACGGGCGGGACGGCGCCCGCGCCAAGTCCGCCGTCAGAAGAGCCCCGGTGAACAGCAGCGCATCCGATCGGAAGGGATAGTACAGGTTCGCCCAAATCAAAATGATCCCGAGCCCCGCCGCCGCGTCGGGGGATTCCCATCCCCGCCGGGCCGCCGCCCGTCCCAGAGCCGCCAACAGCAAAAGGATCAGCGCCACCCCCGGAATCCCCAACTCGTCGGCGGCTTGAAGGAACTCGTTATGGGCGAAGTTGGCGGTGTCGGTTCCGGGCAGGGTCTTGTAGCGGGGATAGACTTGCTCGAACGTCCCCAAGGCCGTGCCGATGATTCCCTCATGAGCCGCGTAGACCGCGCTGTCCTTCCACATAACCAAGCGGTTTAAACGCTTCGGATCGTCCGGGTTGTCGCGGACCCAGCGCGGACCCGCGGCGAAAAGCGCCCCCATCGCGAGGCACACGACCCCGGCCAGGACGAACAGCCGTCGGGACCTTCGCTGGAAGGCTTCCGCCAGGGGCCATCCCACAACCAGCCCCAGCAGAGCCGACGACATGTTCCACCGAAACATGAGGGGGACCGACGCGGCCGCCGTCGCCGTCCACAACCACGCCCGGGGCCCGAGACGCCGCGGCCGCGCGACGACGAGGGCCAACGACCAGAACATCCCCAGAAGCGAAGGGTTGGCGGCGAGAAATCCGGTCCAACGCCAAAACAGGACGGCTTTCACCAGGGCCAGGACCAGGAGGACCGAAGGGACGATCTTCTGCTCGTCCGGCGCCGCATCGAGGACGACGGAAAATCCCCCCGCCAGGGCGACCGCCGCCGCCAGGAGGGACCATTCGTTCAGAGTGTTCGAGCGATAGCAGGAAAAAGCGACACCCGCCAAGCCCCACGCGAGGAGCCATGAATGCACGCTGGAAAACCCCGGCCGCCGCCGGCATGAAACGTACACGCAAGCCGCCCACGCGAGCGCGGCTAGGACGGCCGCCGCCCGCACGGGGGTCCCGCGAACGTTGTCGACGAAAAGAGCGAGGGTGAGTGGAAGGATCCAGCCGCGGCGGACGAAAACGCTCACACGTACCGGACGACCCGCGTCCCGGACTCGACGCGGCCGACCTCGAAGCAGGGCGCCAGGAATTTGCGCAGGGCCTCCGCCTTCCCGCGCTCAACGGCCAGGACCAGGCCCAGCCCCATGTTGAAGGTTCGGAACATTTCGCCCTCGGACACGGACCCGCGCTTCCGCATTTCAGTAAAGACCTCGGGCACGGGCCAGGACGCGCGGAAAATCACCGCGTCCGCGCCCTTGGGGAGGAAGCGCGGGACGTTTTCCGTCAATCCGCCCCCCGTGATGTGGGCGAGGCCTTTGATCGCTCCGGGAAACCGGGCGAGCGCGCGGCGGACGTCCTTGACGTAAATCTTCGTCGGAGCCAAAAGCTTCGGACCCCATTTTTTCAAATCCCGGCCCTTGAAGAGGGCTCGGACGAGCGAAAAACCGTTGGAATGCACGCCCGTCGAGGGCAGGCCGAGGAGGACGTCGCCCGGCTTGATCCGGTCGTTCCGCACGCGGTCCCGCTCGTCCAGGACCCCGACGGCGAATCCGGCCAAGTCATACTCTCCCGGCGGGTACATCCCGGGCATCTCGGCCGTTTCTCCGCCGATCAATTTGCATTCGCCCTGGCGGCACCCTTCCATGATCCCATCCAGGACTTTCTTGGCGACGCCCAGTTCCAGCTTGCCGCAGGCGAAATAATCCAGGAAAAGGAGCGGCTTCGCCCCGCAGCAGATCAGGTCGTTGACGTTCATGGCGACCAAGTCGATGCCGACCGTGTGATGGATCCCCAACTCCTGGGCGATCGCGAGCTTGGTGCCGACTCCGTCCGTGCAGGCGACGAGGCGGGGATTCTTCAAGCCCTTCGGCAGGGGGAACAGGCCGGCGAAATCGCCGACGGAAGGGTTCTTCTTTTGGATGTAGTCGACCAGGGCGTCCCCGACGTCGATGTCCACGCCGGATTTCTTGTAGGTCCAGGATTTTTTCATGGTTGCGCGTCCGGCGATCCCGCCGCCCGGCGGAGCTCCGAGGCGGCGAAGAGGGCTTTGAGCGTCAGCCCGATCTCTTTAAGACGCGCCGCGCCGCCCTGCTCGCGGTCGATCACGCACAGGACCGTGTCCACCCGGGCGCCTTCCGCGCGCAGGGCCTTGACGCCGTCCACGATGGCGCCGCCGGTGGTGACGACGTCCTCAATCACCGCGACGTCGACGCCTTTGACGTCCACGCCCTCGGCGATCCGGCAGGTTCCGTAATCTTTCGCCTTCTTTCGCACGAAGACGCAGGGCAGTCCCGTTCCCAGCGACATCGCCGTCGCCACGGGGATGCCTCCCATCTCGAGCCCCGCCAGGACGCGCGTTTCGGGCGGAAGAAGCTTCGCCATGCCGCCGGCGATTTCTTTGAGAAGCTCGGGCCGGGCTTCCAGTTGGTACTTGTCGAAATACTCGGAGCTGGTTTGGCCCGACCTCAGCTTGAAAGTCCCCTTGAGGCTGCACAGCTGGTAGATCGTCTTGGCGAGTTGGTTTGGGTTCATGTCTTCCCTTCAGGATGTCGCGGACGGCTTTCACCGGGTCCGGGGCCTCGAGAACGCTTCGGCCCACGACGACGTAGTCGGCGCCGGCCGCCCAGGCTTTGTCCGGGCCCGCCGTGCGTTTTTGGTCTTTGCTGGCCCCGCCCGCCTCGCCGAAGCGAATGCCCGGCGTGATGAGCGTGGCCTTGATTCCTTTGCGCCTCAAGGACGCCGCTTCCTGGGGAGAACAGACGATCCCGTCCACCCCGCACGAAACGGCCAGCCTCGCCAGGCGCGAGACTTGGACCTCCGCCGTGGAATCCACCCCCACCTTGCGGAGGTCCGCGTCGGAAAAACTGGTCAACACCGTCACGGCCCATATCAAGGGCCGGGGCCGCGCCTCCGATGCCGCCTTCAGGACCGCCGGGCCCGCCCCCGCGTGCACGGTGCAGGCCGTCACCCCCGTTTTGCCCGCCGCCTCGACGGAACGGCGCACCTGGGAGGGAATATCATACCACTTGCAATCCAGGAACACTTTCTTCCGCCGCCGGCGGAGCCAGCCAACGAGCTCCGCGTCCTTGAGGGCCAGGGAGGGCGGCACCTTGTAGAAATCCACGGCCGATCCAAGGCGATCGACCAGCGCGCGCGCTTTCGCCGGGTCCTCGACGTCCAGCGCTACGATAAGCCCCTTCTCGCTCATTTTCCGCCCCTTTCCATTACGCTTTCCTCCCGACCGCGTCCCGGACGGAGGAGAACCCGTCGCTCCGCAAGAGTTTGACCAATCCCCGGTGAAGGTCCTTCGCGAACAACGGCCCCCGATAGATGAAGCCCGTGTAGGCCTCGATCAGGGAGGCCCCGGCCAGGATTTTCTCATACGCGTCGCGGGCGGAGAAGACGCCCCCCGCGCCGATCAAGGTCAGCCGGCCCTTGGACGCGCGGAACAGCCGCCGCAAGACCTCCGTTGATTTGGCGAAGAGCGGTCGGCCGCTCATCCCGCCGTCGACGGGCGCTCCGGCCGGAAGGCCCTCGCGGGACCGGGTGGTGTTGGTGGCGACGATCCCGGCGAACCCCGTCTTGAGCGCGATCTCCGCGGCGGCTTCCGCGACGTCTTCGTCGGGCGAAATCTTGATGAAAAGCGGCGGCCGCGCCCTCTTCGCCGCCGAGGCCAGCGCGCCGGCTTTGAGCGACAGAACCTTCATCAATGGCTCCATCTCGGAAGGGGATTGAAGGTCTCGAAGCCCCGGCGTGTTGGGCGAACTCACGTTGACGACGAAGAAATCCGCGAAGGGAAACAGCGTTTCCAGGCAGGAAAGATAATCTTCGGCGGCCCGCTCGTTGGGCGTCTCCTTGTTCTTGCCGATATTGAACCCCAGCGGAACGCCGAGCTTCGGCGCATGGGCTGCGAAACGCCCGGCGACGGCGGCCGCCCCGGAGTTATTGAACCCCATCCGGTTGACGATCGCCTCCGCCGACGGAAAACGGAACAGTCGCGGCTTGTCGTTCCCCGGCTGCGGGCGGGGCGTCAGGGTCCCCGCTTCCAAGAAACCGAACCCCAGCGCCTCCAGGCCCGGCAGGACGTCCCCGTCCTTGTCGAACCCGGCGGCCATCCCGACGGGCGATGGAAAATCCAACCCGGCGGCCGTCACCCGAAGGGACGGGTCCCGGACGGCCGTCAGCGCCCGGACGATCGGCCGCGCGGGCGGCGCGCCCAATACCTTGAGCCACGCCATCGCCAGCCCGTGGACGGTCTCGGGATCGAATCGAAACAGCAGGGGGCGAAGGATCCGTTCGTACAGGAACGTCATGAAAGCGCGGGCGCCGTCAAACGACCGGTCGGCCTCCGACGAAGACGGCCGTCGCGAAGCCGCGCAGGGTCGCCCCGAAGAAGGGGGAGTTCCGGCTTTTGGACCGGAAGGAGGAAACCTTGCGCTCCTCGGCCGGGTCGATAACGACGACGTCCGCCGGGGCGCCCTCGGCCAGAGTTCCGACGGGGAGTTTCAGGAGCCTCGCGGGTTCGGCGGAAAGCCGCCTCACCGCGTCCAACCAGGACAGGCGTCCCGGCAAGACGAGCCTGGTCACGACAAGGGGCAGGAGGGTCTCCAGCCCGATCATCCCGAAGGGGGCCACGGCGAATTCCTGCTCCTTGGCGGACCGGCTCTGGGGCGAGTGGTCGGAAGCGATCGCGTCCACCGTCCCGTCGGCCAGGCCCACGATCAAAGCCTCGGCGTCTCTCGCCGTCCTCAAAGGGGGGGTCACCTTGGCAAGCGCCCCGTGCTCCAAAATAGCGTCTTCGGTCAAGGTTAAATAATGGGGGGCCGTCCACCCGGCCACGGCGAGCCCCCGGCGCTTGGCCTCGCGGAGGGCTTCGACCCCCTCGCAGGTCGTGAGGGGGCCCAAGATAAGTCGGGCGCCCGTAAGTTCCGCCAGAGCGAAGGCCCGGGCCAGACCGACGGCCTCGGCTTGGCGCGGCGATCCACGGTGGCCCAGGCGCGTCGCCAGCGGTCCCTCGTTCATGACGCCGTCGGCCGCCAACGATTTGTCCTCCGCGGACAGCATGACCGGCAGGTCGAAAGCCTTGGCGTAGTCCAGGGCCCGGCGCAAAAGAAGAGCATGGGGGATCGCTTGGCCCGCGTCGGAAGCGGCCACGGCGCCCGCCATGGCCATGGCCCCCAATTCGGCCAGGTGCTCGGGCGCCTCGCCTTTGGTCAGGGCGCCGACGGGCCACACCCGCGCGGCGGCGGCCTCGGACGCCCGGCGGTGGATGAACTGAATGTCGGATTCCTCGTCGGTCTGAGGGACGGTGTCGGGCATCGCCGCCACGCTCGTCACGCCGCCCGCCGCCGCGGCCAGCGCGCCCGAGCCGATGTCCTCGGCCCCCTCGTTGCCGGGCTCCCTCAAATGGACGCACAGGTCCACCAGCCCCGGGGCGACGATCTTCCCTTTGGCTTCGACGACGGCCGCGCCCGCCGGCGCGGAAATATTTGAGCCCACACGGGCGATCTTGTCGCCCTCGATCAGAACGTCGGCCTCGCCGTCCCGCCCGTTGGCGGGGTCCACGACGCGGCCGCCCCGGATGAGGGTCGCCGTCACGGGCGGAGGGCCTCGGCGGCTTTGGCGCCGCCGCGCGGGTCGGCCGGGAGGCCGTTTGGCCCGTGGAAAAGGTGGAGGACGGCCATGCGGATGGCGATGCCGTTGGTGACCTGTTCCAAGATCATGCTACGCGGCCCGTCCGCCACTTCCGATGAGATTTCCACCCCCCGGTTCATGGGCCCGGGGTGGAGGACCAGGCATTCCGGCTTGGCCGATTTCAGCCGGTCGACGGTCAGCCCGTAAAACTCCGTGTACTCCTGGAGGGTCGGCAGGAAGGCCCCCTCCATGCGCTCCCGTTGCAGGCGCAGGACGTTGACGATGTCGGCGTCTTGGAGCGCCTCTTCGATCTTGTAGCAGACCCTCACTTTGGGCCCGAACACGTCCGTGACCCCCGTCGGTATCAAGGTCGGCGGCCCGCACAACGTCACGCGGGCCCCGAGCTTGGTCAGTCCCCACAAGTTCGACCGCGCCACCCGGCTGTGCAGGATGTCGCCCAGGATGACGACGTGCAACCCGTCGATTTTCTTCTTTTTGTCCAGGATGGTGAAGAGGTCCAGCAACCCCTGGGTCGGGTGCTCATGGGAACCGTCGCCGGCGTTGATGACGTGGGCCTTCACATGCTTGCCGACCAGCTCCGCCGCGCCCGAGGCCGAGTGGCGGATGACCATGAAGTCCACCTTCATGGCCTCGTAGGTCTTGACCGTGTCCAGGAGCGATTCGCCCTTCGTGACGGAGCTGGTGGAGGCGGTGAAGCTCAGGGTGTCGGCGGAGAGGCGCTTGGCGGCCAGCTCGAAGGAGCTGCGGGTGCGGGTGGAGGGCTCGAAGAAAAGGAGGGCGACGGTCTTGCCGCGCAAAACAGGGACTTTCTTGATGGATCGGGTGAAGAGGCTCTTCATGGGGCGCGCGGTCTCGAGGATCGCCTCGATCTGGGCCGCCGACAACTGCTCCAACCCGACCAGATCTTTCACGGGCCCTCCCGTTTGGTCTTTTTTTCCACAATCCACACGCCGTCCTCGCCGTCCACTTCTTGGAGTCGGACCTCCACTTTCTCTCCGGGAGGAGCGGCCACGGGGATGCCCACGATGTCGGGCTGGACGGGCAGCTCCCGGCCTCCGCGGTCCACCAGCACGGCCAGCCGGATGCGGTCCGGCCGGCCGAAGTCCATGAGCTCGTCCAGGGCGCAGCGGATCGTCCGGCCGGTGTAAAGGACGTCGTCCACCAGGAAAATCGTGCGGCCCGTCAGGTCGAAAGGGATGTCCGTGTCCTGGACGACGGGGTTGAGAAGGGTTTCTCCCACGTCGTCCCGGTAAAAGGTGATGTCGAGGCTCCCGACGGGAATCTCGGGAGCGCCCTTTTCTTTCAAGGCCGCGGCCAGGCGCTTGGCCAGCGGCACCCCCCGGGAGTGGATGCCGATCAGCGCCCACCGGTCCCGCGGCGCGGAGGGGGTCTTGAGGATCTTTTCGGCCATCTTAGCGATGGCGGCCTTAATGTCGGCCGGGGAAAGGGCTTTCTTCATCGGCGCCAATTATACAAGAGCCGCCCGCCGCTGGCCACCGGCCGGCGGCCCGCCCGGCCGATGTGGTAAACTGATCGTCGGAAATGCACGAGTTCTCCCTGGCTGAAAGCGTCGTTAAGGAAACGGTCGCCGTCGCGGCCGAACATGGGCTGGCGCGGGTGACGGCGGTGCGGCTTAAGGTCGGGCGCCTCCGCCAAGTCGCGCCCGAGGCCATGGCGACCGCTTTCAAAGCCGTCTCGGCCGGGACCCCGCTGGAAGGGGCCGCGCTCCGCATGGAATTCATCCCCATCCGCGCCCGCTGCCTGGACTGCGGCGCGGAAACGGAGGTGCAGGATTTCATCTTCGTCTGCCCCCGGTGTGACGCGCATCGCATGGAAACCCTGCAAGGCAACGAGCTTGTGATCGAGAGCCTCGAAGGAGAAAAGTGATGGAAATCAAGGTCTTGCGGGATGCGTTGGCCGGGCAAAAAGAGCGCGCCGACGCGGTCCGCCGGGGGCTGGCGGAAAAAGGAATCCCCATGGTGAACCTGATCGGGGCGCCGGGATCAGGCAAGACTTCGCTTTTGGAGCGCACGTTGGAGCGCCTGGCCGGGCGGCGGAAGGTCGCCGTCATCGAGGGTGACGTGGAGACCGACCGGGACGCCCGCCGGCTCCAGAGGTTCGGGATTCCGCTGGTGAGCGTCAACACGGGCGGGGGCTGCCACCTGGATTCGGACACGATCGAAAGGGCCCTGGCGGAACTCGACTGGGGCGGTCTGGACCTGATCTTCGTCGAGAACGTCGGCAACCTCGTCTGCCCCGCGGAGTTCGACATCGGGGAAACGGCCAAGGTCGCCGTGTCGTCGGTGGCGGAAGGGGACGACAAGCCGGAGAAATACCCCCTCCTGTTCCGGGAGGCGAAGGCCGTCGTCCTGAACAAGACCGACCTCCTGCCGCACACGGACTTCGACAAGCGGGCTTTCTTCGAGCGGGTGGACCGGCTGAACGGCGGCCTGCCCCGGTTCGAAGTCTCCTGCCGCCGGAACCACGGCCTGGACGGGTGGGTCGGTTGGCTGGAAGGCCTGACACCTCCGGACCGCGTGCGCGTCTAAAAGACATATGACCGAAGACGAAAGGGGGCTTGTCCGAGAGGCCCTTTCCGGCGACCGGGAGGCCTTCGCCTCCCTCGTGCGCGCGCACGAGGTCCGGGTGCGATCGCTGTGCTTGTCCATTTTGAGGAATCCCTCCGAGGCCGATGACGCGGCCCAGGACGTCTTCATCAAAGCCTATAAAAACCTCTCGTCCTTCCGATTCGAATCCTCCCTTTCCACGTGGCTTTACCGGATCGCCCACCGGCGCTGCCTGGACCTCCTGCGCTCGGGCGCCCTGCGCCGAACCGAACCCCTGGACGCCCTGGACGGCGAGCTCTTCCAAGAGAAAGCCACCCCCGAGCGAGGCGATGCGGAGCGCATCCTGGCCGTCCTCTCCCCCGAGGAGCGGCTCGTGTTGACCTTGCGGGAAGTCCAGGCCCTCACCTATGAGGAAATGGCCGGGGTGTTGGACACGACCCTGGACGGGGTCAAGGGCCGCCTCAAGCGCGCCCGCCAAACCCTGAGACTCAAGGCCCGACACCTTTTCGAGCCCGCCGCCGTCCAAAGGGTGAAGGAGACGACCCCATGACCCACGACGATCTCAATGACCTGGCGATGGCCCTCCACGACGGGCAGCTTTCCCCCGCCGACAAGGCCCTCGCCGAGGCCCATCTGGCCGGGTGCCCCGAATGCCGCCGGGAACTGGAGTCTTGGAAGAGGGCGGCGATTGCCCTTTTTCAGGGCGCCCTGGTCGCGCCGTCTGAAACGTTCGTCCGGCGCGTGATGAGGGGGATCGAGGCCGAGAGCCGGCCGTCCGCGTGGGCGCGCCTCCGGTCCTTGCGGACCCCGAGATGGGCCTGGGCGGGAGCGTTCGCCGCCGCCGCCGCCGCGGCCTTGTGGCTTTTCCTGCCGCGCTCGTTCGTCCGTTCCGTTTCGGCGGAGAAACCGGACATCATCGCCGAAATGTCGGACGTCTCGGTCGAGGCCATGGGGTCGGACACCGAGGGCTACGGGACGTCCGTCGAAACCTATCTGTTGTAAGGGAGGAAGATTCCATGAATAGGACTCGGTTGGTTCGGATCGGCGCGTCCTCGGCTTGCGCCCTGTTCCTGTCGGCGGCGGCGCTGCGCGTCCCCGCCTTTGGAGAGGAAAAACGCGGGTCGGACAAGAAGTGGGAGGAGAAACGCGAAGAGCGCGGCAAGAAGATGGCGAAAGAGCTGGGCTTGAGCGCCGATCAGGAAAAACAGCTCAAGGACAGCCGCAAGGCCCACCGGGAAAAAGGCGAGGAATTGCGCAAGGAGATGCAGGGCAAGCGCGAAGCCATGAAAGCGGAGCTGGAGAAACCCTCCTTGGACATGTCGCGGATCAATTCCCTCCAGGCCGAGATCAAGGACCTCCAGGGCAAAATGGACGACAACCGCCTGGACGGGATCCTGCAAGTCCGCAAGATCCTGACGGCGGACCAGTTCAAGAAATTCGATGAGATGATCGCCAAAAGGTTCGGGAAGGGCGGCGAGCGCGGCGACCGCGAATGGAAAGGGCGCGACCACGGGGAGGGGCCGGGCGACGAGGGGCCGGGCGAGGACCGCGGACCCCATGAGGGAGCGGGACACGGGAACAAATAGACCGTTCTACGGAGATTGGTAGCGGCCGGGGCGCCCGAAAGGACGCCCCGGCTTTTCTTTCGCGACCTCCTGAATTGGTACAATGCCTCGACATAAGCGTCTCTTTGGCCAAGGCACCCGACGACGGGGTGGATGCGGTGTCCGGCGGCCGCCAAGGGACTGAAACCAATAATGAAATCGCAGAGATAGGGAGGATGTCATGAAAATGTTCCGGGTGGCATGGATTGTCGTTTTTCTGGCTGCGATATGGACCGCGGGGGCCCAAGCGGCGCCGGCGAAAAGGAAAGCCCCTCGCCGAAAGGCAAGACCGGCGGCCGTAAAGAAGATGGCCGCTCCGCGGCCTGCCCCGGCGCCCGTCCAGAACGGCATCATCGGCGGGTCCAACGTCTACGGCCGGACCGGACTCCTCTTCACCGAGACGGCCCAGACGATCCAGCCGGGCCACGCCTCGGCGACGGGCAACCTCCTCTACTGGAAAAAAGACCAGGTGAAGATCTACACCATGCCGGAGATCGGTGCCAACTACGGCGTCGCGCCGAACATGGAGGTGGGCGGCAGCATTGAGTATCTCTCCCTTCACGCCCCAGGCGGGTTCAGCGCGAGCGGGCTCGGGTATTTCTCAGTAAGCGGGAAGTACGTCTTCGAGGCCAAAGAAGCCAATATGCCCGACTTCGCCGCCCTGGCCGAAATCTCCCACGGGCCGATGGCCAAGAAGCTGGGGGACTCGGGTAATGACTTCACCCTCAAAGGCCTCGTCACGCGGCCCCTGCCCAACAAGCTGCTCTTGAACGGCGGGGCCGGGCTTCTTTTCGTCGGGAGCCGCGACAACATCGACGGCGAAACCGTCTTCCAGGTCGAGGCCGGGGCCGGCTATCCGTTCACGCCGGAGCTGACCGGCATCGCCGAGTTGGCCGTCAACCGGTTCGGCAAGAACGACGGGGTCTTCTCCGTGGGCGTCCGCGGCACGACGTCCATGCCCGCCTTGCGCTGGCAGGCTCTCCTGGGATTCGGAGTCGGCAGCTACGCCGCGGACTACACGATCGGCGGCGGGGTGCGTTACTCTTTCGGAAGTTAGCTGGGGTCGCCCGAAACGGCGGGGTTTCCCGGAAGATAGAACCTGAGCCTACGCCGGGCCCAAGGCCCGGCGTAGGCGACGCCGATCCGCGCGGAAACCCCGACGCGGGCCGGGCGGAAGCCGTCATCGGCCAGAAAGAGGCCGCTCCGAGCGTCCGTCAGACCCAGGTGGTTATCCCGCCGCGTGACGCCCAAGCCTCGGCATAGGCGACCGGGGCCGCTTAAAGTTTTGGGTTCGGCGCCGTCCAGCCCTTCGGCCGCCCGCAGCAGGACCGCCCCCGCGGCCCCGTCTTCCTCCGTCACGACATTCATGCAGTGGTGCATCCCGTACACCAAATACACGTAGAGCCGGCCCGGCGGCCCAAACATCACCGAGGACCGCCCCCGGGGGCCGAACCGGGCGTGGGAGGCCCGGTCCCGGGCTCCGAGGTAGGCCTCCGTCTCGACGATGCGCGCGCGTCGACCGCGGCGCACGAGGACTTTCCCCAGCAAATCCCGGGCGACGGCGGCCGTCGAACGGTCGTAGAAATCGGACGACAGGACTTTCATGGCCGGCATTGTAGTAAAGACCCTCCCCGGCGAGAAAATGGCACAATAATTCCGCATGGCAAAAACCCTTCTCATCCTGGCCGACGGATTCGAGGACGTCGAGGCCGTCACGGCCCTGGACATCCTCCGGCGGGCCGGCGTCGAAGTGACCGTGGCGGGACTCACGGAAGGCATGGTCACGGGCGCCCGCGGCACCCGCGTCACGCCCGAAACGACTCTTGAAGCCGTCCGGGGCGGGACGTTCAACGCTTTGGTCCTGCCCGGAGGAACCAAGGGCGCGGAAAATTTGGCCGCTTCGCCCCTCGTCCGGGAAATGGTCTTGAAGTTCCACAAGGCCGGAAAGATCGTCGCGGCCATCTGCGCGGCCCCGGCGATCGTGCTGGCCCCCTTGGGCGTTCTGGACGGGCGCTCGGCCACCTGTTTTCCGGGGATGGAAAACCGTTTCCCAAAATCGGTCGCCTTCAAGACGGACCCCGTCGTCGTGGACGGCAACTGGATCACGAGCCGCGCATTGGGCACCGCCCTCGCTTTTTCTCTCGCGTTGGCCGAAAAATTGACGGACCGCGCGACGGCCGAACGCGTTCGCCGCGCCGTTCTAGGGTAGGTTTTCCGTGCCCGGCGTTTTAATCCTCGCCCGCCTCCAGTTCGCCCTCACCATCATGTTCCACTACCTTTTCCCGCCGATCACGATCGGCCTGGCGGCCATCATGACGGTCATGGAAGGGCTCTATCTCAAGACCCGCGACCCTCTCTACGAAAAGGCGGCCCGTTTTTGGACGAAGATATTCGCGGTCAACTTCGCCCTAGGCGCGGCCACGGGCGTCGTCATGGAGTTCGAGTTCGGGACGAACTGGGCGTCCTACTCCCGTTTCGTCGGCGACGTGTTCGGGTCGGCGCTGGCGGCGGAGGGGATCTTCGCCTTCTTCCTGGAATCGACTTTCCTGGCCGTCCTGGTCTTCGGCTGGGACCGGGTGTCGGCCCGCACTCACTTCGTTTCGACGCTGTTGGTCTTTCTGGGCTCGCTTCTTTCCGCCGTGTGGATCGTCGTCGCCAACTCGTGGCAGCAGACGCCGGCGGGGTTCCGCGTGGTGGGCGAGGGCCTCGCCCGCCGGGCCGAGATCACGGACTTTTGGGCCATGGTCTTCAACCCCTCCAGCGTCATCCGCGTGACGCACACGCTGGTCGGCGCGCTGATCGTGGGGGCCTTCCTCGTCTTGAGCGTCTCGGCCTGGTACCTGCTCAAAGGACGCCACCAGGAATTCGCCCGGCGCAGCCTCAGGATCGCCCTTTGGGTGGGGCTGGCGGGCTCGATCCTGGCCCCCTTCACGGGGGACGTACACGGACGCGTGCTGGCCCGGTGCCAGCCGGCCAAGTTGGCGGCCTTCGAGGGGCAGTTCCGGACGAGCGAAGGCCCGACCGCCCTGTACGTATTCGGTTGGCCCGACGAAAAAGCCGGACGGATGCGCGGGGGCATCGCGATTCCGGGCCTCCTTTCCCTCCTCACCTACCACGACCTGAAGACGCCCGTCCAAGGCCTGGATCGTTTTCCCCGGACGGATTGGCCGCCCGTGGCCGCGTCCTACGTCTGCTTCCGAACCATGGTGGGGCTGGGGTTCTTCCAGCTCGCTCTCCTCGCGGCCGTTTTTTGGGCGCGGCGCCGGGGCGCCCTTGAGCGGACGCGTTGGCTTCTTTGGACGCTCGTCTTCTCCGCCGCGGGGGCCGTCGTCGCCAACCACGCCGGCTGGGCCGCCGCGGAAGTGGGGCGCCAGCCTTGGACGGTGTACGGCCTGCTCCGCACCTCCGACAGCCTTTCCAAATCCGTGACGGCGGGACAAGTGATGGGCTCCCTCATCGGGTTTGGGATCGTCTACCTGTTCCTCTTCGCCGTCTGGATTTACGTGATGGCGGACAAAATCAAGGCGGGGCCCGATGAATGGGAGCTCGTTACCGGATTGAAGTATCCGTCGGACCCGCCCGGCGCCAGAGGCGCCGGGCTCTGCGGGGCGCCGTGCGCCAAGAAGGCGCACGGTTGGCGCGCCCGGTTGGAACCGGGCCGGCTTTCCGACCCCTCCGGGGGCGGAAAGCCCACCATCTCTTCGACTATGGTCCCCCCACACGGTCCGCCGGATACTTCAATCCGGTAACGAGACACTATGAACTTGCCTGACTTCTGGTTCTGGACATTGGGGGTGCTCCTGGCCGGTTACGCCGTCCTGGACGGGTTCGACCTGGGAGCGGGAATCGTTTACCTGGGCCTTAAAAAGGAGGAAGACCGTCGCGCGGTCTTGAGCGCCGTCGGCCCCTTCTGGGACGGAAACGAGGTCTGGCTGGTCGCCTTCGGGGGAGCGCTTTTCGCGGCGTTCCCGGACGCCTATGCCACGGCTTTCTCGGCCTTCTACCTGCCTTTCATTTTGTTGCTTTTTGCCCTCATCTTCCGCGCGGTCTCTCTGGAGTTTCGCGGCAAGCGGCCCGGGCGCGGCTGGCGGTCCTTCTGGGACGCCGCCTTTTCAGCCTCCAGCGCTCTGGCCGCGCTCCTCTTCGGGGTCGCCGTTGGAAACGCCCTCCGGGGCCTGCCGATCGGCCCGGACAAGGAGTTCGCGGGGTCCCTCCGGGACCTCATCGGGCTTTACCCCCTCCTGGTGGGGTTCTTGTCCGTGGCCCTGCTCGCCTTGCATGGGTGCCTTTACCTCGATTTGAAAACATCGGGCGAGCTTCAAGCAAAATTCCATCGCTGGAGTCGGAGGGCCTTCGGCGTCTTCCTGGCGCTCGCGGCGGCGGCGACGGCCTTTACCTTCGAGAAACTCCCGTGGGCCCTGCGCAACTTCCACCGCTTCCCCGCGGCCTGGGCCGTCGTCGCGGCCGCCGTCCTGGCCGCGGCGAACATCCCGCGCGCGATCCGTCGCCGCCGCGCGCGGGAGGCCTTCGTCTCCTCGTCGGCCGCGATCGCGGCCCTCGTGTTCCTCTTCGGCTTTGGTCTCTACCCCAACGTCGTCCTCTCCAGCCTGGACCCGGCTTGGAGCTTGACGACAGCGGGCGCCGCCTCCTCGGAGAAAACACTCCGGATCATGCGCCTCATCGCCTGCATCGGCATGCCCTTCGTCCTCTTTTATACGGCCGTCGTCTACCGGATTTTCCGAGGCAAGGTGGACACGAAGCCGGTGATCTACTGATGGCGCCGCCGCCCTCCGCCTGACGCCTTATGAAAACCGCCTTGTACGCCGTTCTTATTGCAGCCGCGGCCGCCGCCCGGACCTGGGGCGCCGACGGCTCCTCGCCCGTTGTCGAACGGATCGAATTCATCGGGAACCGCACCGACGAGCGGATCTTGAGACGGCGCCTGCCCTTTTCCGAAGGCCGGGTCCTTCCCCCCGACGGCCTCGACCGCGCTCGCCGGGCGTTATCCGACATGCGGCTTTTCAAGCAGATCTACGTCTCCTCCGCTCCCGCGGAGGGCGGCGGCGCCCTCGTCACGGTCGCGGTGGACGATGGATGGTATCTGATTCCCTTTCCATTCTATGCCTCGGGCTCCGGCGGAGGACGCGGCGGGATGGTCCTGGCCGAGCGCAACATCTTCCGCCGCGCGGAGTCGCTCACCGCGGCCGGTTTCTCCGGAGGGGGCGGGGAGCGCGAGTCGGCCGCCGCCGCGTGCGAGGGATGGGTCGTTCAAGCGTCGAAGTCCCGGCGGCGTTTCGACGAGCGCGTCTACGCGGACGGGGGGTTCACGTCGACCGCCGGCCTGCGCCGGCCCTCCGACGAAGCGAACCCTTCCCATTACGGGACGGTCCTTTTTGAGGACGAACGGCGTTCCAACGAAGGAAGGCTCGCCGTCTCTTTCCCCCTCCCGGGCCTCCGAGGAACGATCGGATGGGAGCCCGCGCGCATCCGCCAAGCTGTTCCGGCGGGCGGCTCGGACGTGACCCAGGAGGAGCGCGTCGGCCAGGCCGTCCTCGGCCTGCGCGCGGGGGCGGAGGCGCGGGAAAGTTTCCAGGGCGACTTGGGGAACTTGTTGGGGTTCGGTTTGGCGGACCTGGGAGATCGCCTCAAACCCCTGCCTCACCCCGTCGGGCGGATCGGGTTAGGCGCGACCCTCTATCGCGGGGCGGCTTGGACGGGCTCGGAGAGGACCTACACGTATGGGTT
>Ga0182021_10002777_pt1 | contig 20518 bp, 11 predicted proteins | sample 612E3MmetaG_FD_120493 | JGI IMG/M metagenome (GOLD analysis project Ga0182021, IMG submission 120493) | Permafrost microbial communities from Stordalen Mire, Sweden - 612E3M metaG (Illumina Assembly) | ecosystem: Environmental > Terrestrial > Soil > Wetlands > Permafrost | place: Sweden... | reverse complement strand
TCGGCAAGTCAACCCGTTTCGTGGGGTTGGAATCCAGGCAGTTGGTTTACTGGTGCAATTGTTTTAGATACTCTTACACCAGCGCTACTAGGAGCTCCATTGAACCTGACAGAAGCTGGTCGGCATATTACCATCACAAATAATGCTTATTTCTGGTCGGGTGCAATCCAAAACGAATGGTCAAAGCTTAGTCTTCATCCCCAACAATTAGTCAATGCCCGATATGATATGCTTACCAATAAAACAACATGGCCCAATATCAACGTAGCAAACAACGACAGCACAGATCCGGGATTTAATGCTACGCTCGTTACTAAAGCAACAGCAAATATGATTACTTTGATAGATACGGCTTTTGGTGGTACTGCCAGCGGAAGTGCCGGTGGTTATCGTCCGTACGTTTATACGATGGCTGCACCAACTGATAGAATTACATGGACAAATGTTCCATCAGACTGGGCAAAAACACAAGGGTATCCAGTACCAGAGAATCTGCGATACTCCAGTACAACATTGAAAAATGCAGGTATTGATGGCAAAGCTCTTGGCGATTTGAACTGGTTCCCGGAACAGGGCGGTACAGGTGTCTCTCAAACACCCAATTCATTGCCAGGGAAGTTCGAGTTAAGTCAGAACTATCCGAATCCCTTCAACCCGAGCACGAAGATTTCCTATACGCTCGCAGCCAAAGGTATGACACGACTTTCAGTCTTCGACCTCCTCGGCAGAGAAGTGGCAGTTTTGGTGAACGAAGTTCAAAATGCAGGATCTCATGACGTTACATTTACCGCTAGTAATTTAAGCAGCGGTGTTTATTTCTACAAACTGATGAACACCGGAAATGTAACTTCAATGAAAATGGTCTTGATGAAATAATATTTTTTCCTCTCCAAGGTTCTCTTGCAGGTGGTACCCAGAGTGCATGCTTTGGGTGCCACAGCGAGATGTACCCAAAGGAGATCAAAAGGAAAAGACTCAACATCATCTTTCGAACCGGAGAGTTACGGAATTGCGTAACTAAAAAAGTTACTCACATTGAAACAAAAAAGAATAAGTCCTATCAATGTCACCGAATAGGTAAGTAAGTGTAGGAGTGAATAAAACGTAATGAATTAATTTCTGTGCTCATTTATCACAGTTCTCTTTTCGTTCAATTTGTGTGCTCAACTCTCTAACGATCCGTAGTATGGCGGTGTGGATGTCGGTAAATTGAAAATTTTTGAGGAAAGTATAATCTAATTGAAATCGAAAAAGATGCATGTGTTATTTTGAAGGAGAAGAGAGTTGATGCATATGTCTTCACCTTTGGCACACTCATTCATAATACAAAATTAACAACATAATGTAGGCAAGCAATAGTAATTGGAGTATACTTGAGATCCCAGCGTCTCTAAACTTCCTGAAAAAATTTGATTCTCCGAAGCCTCGACTTCTTGTCGCCGGTCGAGACTTCACTTTATTGAAGTGATTTAACAAATATAAAACATAAAGAATTTATATTGTGAAAAATCAATAATATTGTTGCACAAAATTCTTCTCATGAAATAATCGGTCTGCCCGTGACTGATCCCGAATTGATTCTAATTTTCCACGGTGTAAAGGCCGCGGCTATGATTGAACGTACTTTGTGTAATAGAGGTCGGTAAAAAACTACGTTTGGACGGAACAGCACGACATGTTTTTATTTTTCTTTGAATGATCATCAAAATATTTGGACGGCAAAATGAATATAAGGATATATAAAGATAAGGAGCGTATGAATGGATAAGTTCATTCTTAATTTGATCCACCGGCCTGAGTTGGTGCCCGAGTACATCGACACAAGTGTGCAGGAAGGACAAACGGCAGAGGTCAGTAAGGCAAACGTGGTTAAAGAATCCATTGATATTTTCCGTTTGCAGCAGGAGATCGCTCATAAAAACGGGCTGAGAACAACTATTCAAATGACTTATTCCAGCCTTTATAATGATGAGTGCATCGCTCTGGTGAAAAAATATCATGATAAATTCAACGATGAGATCGGTCATACATTTCTCGGTGTGAATTGCAAAGAATTCCGCGAGAAATATAAGTCGAAGGAACTGGCGATCTGGCTGTTTCCGATGGATATGAAGAAGAGGATCGTAATAGACTCCTTTGAACGCTTCAAAGAAGTATTCGGTTTCTATCCGACATCAACAGGTTCGTACTTCATGGATGCAGAGCTGATAAACTTCATAAAAGAAAAGTATCCGATGGTGAAGACCGCGGTAGCGACATGCTTTGAGGAAGGGCCGAAAGTATTCCGTCATACAAACTCTTCATGGTATACGTTGTTGGACGGCTCTCCGTGGACAGCCTGGATCCCTTCAAAGAAGAATACTCATGCTATCGCAGAGGACGAAAATGATGATATCGGTATCGTAGCCATGCCTCATCTTTCGCGTGATCTGCTGGCGATCATGGATAATGCCGGAGATATGTTCGGAACACATCCGCAGAATATCATACGCGGCCTGATCTATGACGGCGACCGTTTGCCGTATATGTATAATCTTGTCGACCATTACCAGGTGATGAAAAAATACAACAAGGGGTTCACTTACAATCTTGTATATGTCGGACCTGGCTGGATGGGCAAAGGCGGGCGCTGGGAAGCAGACTACAGGATCCTTAAAAAAAGCTACGAGGATTTCCTTGCCTATTATGGAAAGCTGAAACTTGAAGGCAAAGTAGAAGATATGACCATGACAGAGTTCGCCGATTGGTTCCGCAAGAATCAGCCTCGCAGCGGACCGATATGCGGCCTCTGGAAGGACCTCATCTTTGGTACAAAGAATCAGGCTTTCTGGTACGCGGATTCAAAGTTCCGAGTTCAGATCGATCTGAAACAAGGCGGAGCTATAACAGACCTTCGTCCTTATTCATCAAAATTGACACGTCCCTGCGGTGTTGGTACCAAGGCGCATCAGGATGCATCATATCCTTACATCGTTCATTCTCGATACCGTGCAGGCGCATTCACTCACTACGCAGGCGAAGGATCGATCAAAAGCGGTAAAGTGCGCTATGGTTCAGAAGAGGTCGATATCAGTTCATGCCGCAGTACCGGCGTTTACAGCGAAGGAAAAGATTGCAGAATCCTTGGAGTAAAACCGGTTGAAATTGAATTCAATAATTTGACTGTTAAGCTGGCGACGACCTATACCTTTAAAGAAAACACAGGGGAGATTCTGATCAGCCGCAAGATCGTTGGATTAAGCGATCCGTTGGCAAAAGTAGAGGTGGATGAATTCCTCGCTTCCTGCTGGGGCACGAATGAGTATCCGGAAGATCTGACAGGATGTACGCTTACTGTGATAGGCAAAGACAAATCACGCAATTCACTGAACTATGAATACAGGTGCAGAGAATACTCCGCAGAGAATGTGGAATGTGTGGAAGCTGTTATTCCTCAGGTTCAGACGAAAGTCAGCTTGATCCCCAGCAGCGATAGATGTAAAGGTTATTATGAGGAAGGGTATTCGTTCGCACCCAATATAAAAATTGGCATCATAAAAAAGATCGGACTTAATGAGGAGTTAGTGACATGTCTCAAGGTAGAAAAGGCAAAATAAATTATCGTTGTCCGAATTGTCTCTTTCGCGACATTGATTTTGATCTGCTTTATGATAAAGAAGCGGATCAGTTTTATTGCAGGCGGTGTAATTGGGAAGGAACTGAGCCAGATATACTTTTACGTTATTCTTTCTATAAAAGTAAATATAAAGATATGCTTAAACGCTATACTGTCGAGGATATCCTGGCTAAGGATGAGAACTGAGATATCATAGATCAGGATCGGTAATCTGAATTGAGATAGAATATGACAACACAAAAAAAATTAACAGGCCATTTCACGCTTCCTGCCCAGCAAGGAATGGACAAGGAAGTGAAGATGCTCTGCGAAAAATGGGGAGTCGATGCGATTCGCGACAGCGATGGGACTACACTTTCGCCGGAGATACTCGGCATGGGACCCGATGTTTACTCCACCATCTGTCTTATAAGAGCTGACCAGGCATGGTCCAAATCCCATCTCGGTCAATGCCAGCAAAAATTTCTTATGTCATTTCCCGTTACATGCAACACCGCCGGCGAACTGAGAATTAAAATTCAAAAAGGATACAGCCAGGAACAGTTCAGGATAGATACAGAACATGATCCTGAAAAATACTGGGAAGTCATCGATCGTACTGCGAACAAAGTTGTAGATGTTCACGATTGGCGATATCTAGAAAGCAGCGAAGTTCTGATAAAGAATCCCATCAAGTGGCATGTCTACACTGTCAATTTCCTCGTGTACCAGATCTGGGAATCGACCTCGATGTACAATTATATCACAAATAATTGGACAGGTGATCATCAGATGGGAGTCGACCCCCGCCAGCCCCATATGGGAGAACATCTGTTACAATATCTTGACAAATGGCTTGAGACGCATCCCGATACGGATTATGTCCGCTTCACTTCAATGATTTATCAATTCCCGCTGATAAAAAACGAGAAGAGAGAAAATGTCTACCAGGACTGGAGCGGGTACTTGGATCCGATGAGTGCTCTCGCATTGGATGAGTTTGAAAAACAGAAGGGGTTCCGCCTGCGAAGCGAAGATATAGTCGATGAAGGTTACTTCAATGCATCATACAGGATTCCCAAAAAACAATTTCTGGATTGGATGGGCTTTGTTCAGGAATTTGTTCGTGGCTACACTCAGAAGTGTGTTGAGAAAGTTCACGGGGCCGATAAGAAAGCGATATTGTTTTTCTGTGATCATTGGATCGGAACGGAACCTTATCTGGACGGATTTGAAAAGCTCGGTTTCGACGGGATCATCGGACCTTGTCTAAGCGGCGTAGAGCTTAGAAGGATCTCCGACGTTCCGGGAGATATTATCAAAGAGGTCAGGTTGTATCCATACTTCTTCGAATTGAATCTTCAGGATGAACCGGTTTTCAAAGGAAACGGCGATCCTGTCAAAGAGTGCAAGAAGTGGTGGAAAGGTATCCGAAGAGCATTACTGAGACGCTGTGTTGATAGGATCGGATTCGGCGGCTATCTCGATCTCGCTGTCAAATATCCTGATTTCTTGAATTATGTCGAGGAATTGGCTGACGAATTTCGAACCGTCCTTAACAAAACCAAAAAGACAATTCCGTGTAACGTTGCAAAGAAAGTGGCATTGTTAGATTGCTGGGGCAGGATGCGTTCGTGGATGCATAACGATAATTGGCCGCAGGGACATATCCCCGAGTTCTTAAGCGGATTCCCTGCAGAGATCGAATTCATAAGTTTCGACGACATACGTAAGAATGGCATCAGTGAAGATATCGGAACCATCATCAATTGGGGCAGCGTTGGAAGTTCATGGAGCGGCGGTAAAAACTGGGCTGATCCGGAGATCGTGGAGAAAATACGCGCCTGGGTTGATACCGGAGGCGGATTTGTCGGTGTCGAGGATTCGACAGCGTACGAATACCAGGGGCGATTTTTCCAGCTTGCAGATGTTCTTGGAGTGGAGAAGGAGATCGGCAACAGGCTTTCGTGGGCAAAAAATATCCGTCCCGATGTGAATCAACGGCATTTTATACTTGAAGATGCAGTGGAGAAAATAGATCTCGGTACTGTCAGATCATCTGTTTATTTGAATAGTGAGAGTGCTGAATTATTGGCCGGCACTCCGAATGCAGTTCTATTATCAACGAACAAATTTGGCAAAGGCAGGTCTGTTTATTTTTCAAATTATTTACACAACGCGCAGAACATGCGGATATTATACCGCACTATCCTGTGGGTATCCGGCCAGGAAGATGGATTGAGAAAATGGTTCAGTACCGATATCAATACTGATTGCGCCTGCTATCCTGAGGTTAAACAGTTCGTTGTCATAAACAATTCCGAGCAGGATCGGAACACAACTGTTTACAATGCGAATGGACGATCGGCAAATATCTTCTTGAAGCCGCTGGAAATGAAATGGTTCGAATGGGATGAGTTCGATCGGATCTGTAAATGATCATCATTGAAAAGAAAATATGAATGATGATCGTAAAATAATATTTGGCGGAGATTATTTCCCGGAACAATGGCCTGAGGAAATATGGAAAGAGGATATCCGCCTCATGATGCAGTCGAATGTCAACATGGTCAGTATCGGTATTTTTGCGTGGGCACTGCTGCAGCCTGATGAGGACACATTTACATTCGGCTGGCTTGATAAAGTCATGGATCTGCTTGCAGACAATGGTATCGATGTCTGCCTGGGGACATCAACGGCAGCACAGCCCAACTGGCTGACACAAAAGTATGATGATATTCTCTTCATGAGGGAAACAGGAGAGAGGCCCGCTTGCGGCTCGAGGCAGACCTACTGCATCAATAGTCCGAGTTATAGAAAAGCAGTGAGAAGGCTTGCTAAAGAAATGGCGCTTCATTACAAAGGGCACAGAACATTGAAGCTATGGCATATCAATAATGAATATGCAAACAAGAACAGTATGTGTTTCTGTAAGAACTGCGAGAAAAACTTTCAGAAATGGCTGAAAAAAAAATATAAGACATTGGCCAATCTAAATGAATGTTGGGGTACGGTCTTCTGGAGCGAAAAATATTCTGATTGGAAGGAGATCAATACTCCGCGTGCAAGCGCCGGCGGCCGCAACGCAACGAAGCTGCTGGACTATAAACGATTCTTGAGCGAAAGTTTCTTCACACTATACAAGGAAGAATACGATGTGATTCGAACAATCACACCGGATATTCCTGTCACAACAAATTTTGAAGGTGACTGGAGCAAATTTGACCACTTCCATTTCAGGGATCATCTGGATGTTGCTTCACTGAATTTTTATCCGAATCCCGGTGATCCGAATTCCTATAAATGGGCTGCTCTCAGACATTCGATGATGCGTTCTCTGCTGGGCAAACCCTTCATGGTGATGGAACAGGCTCCTTCACAGGTTGATTGGTATCCTGTGAACATAGCCAAACCCCCCGGACTGATGCGTCTTTGGAGTTATCAGGCTTTGGCTCACGGCTCTGATTCCGTGATGTTCTTTCAATGGAGAGCCTCTAAAAAAGGGGCCGAGAAGTACCACAGCGGTATGGTTCCGCACTATGGTGAGAACTCCCGTGTGTTCAAAGAGATCAGCGCTTTAGGTAATGAATTGAAGAAAGTAAAGGATATTGCCGGTTCTAAAGTGAATTCAGATGTTGCTGTTCTTTTGGATAACGATTCCTGGTGGTCTGTAGATAGCCCGTATGGCCGCGGTACAAAATCATTGGATAATGAAGTCTTTTGGTCGGCTAACGGCCAACCTTTCCCCACGGTCTTGGTAAGTTATTTCGGCGAACTGGAATATTATTTCAATGCCTTTCACGACTTGAATGTTCCCGTAGATATAATCGGTATCGATTACGATCTTTCAAAATATAAAATAGTTGTTGCACCGCTTTTGCATATGATCAAACCCGGATTGAAAGAAGCCGTGCAGGACTTTGTCAAAAAGGGCGGCATATTCATCACAACTTATTTCTCAGGGGTCATCGATGAATTCGTCGGTGTTTTTTTAGATGGTTATCTTGGTCCGTTGAAGGACGTGCTGGGAGTGAAAGTTGAAGAATATAATCCTCTGCCTCCCGGCGGCAAGAACAGAATGATGATGATGGAAACTGCAGAAGGCTTCCGTAAAGAATACGGCTGTTCTATTTGGTGTGATGTTGCTCATCCGATAACGGCGAAAAAACTCGCCACTTTTACCGATGGTTACTATTCAGGAGCGCCATCCCTTACGGAGAATAAATTTGGAGATGGAAAAGCATACTACGTGGCTACAAGGCCTGACAAAGATTTCATGCGCGACTTTTTATCCAAGATCCTGAGTGAACAAAATATCAAAGTGTCACCGCTGCCTGAAGAAGTCGAATTGGTGGTTCGTTCACGAAATGGCGAGGACTATATTTTTTATCTTAATCATGGACAGACTGAAAAACAGGTTAAACTGCCCGAAGGTACGTATGAGGACATGCTTACCGGTGCTGTATATGAACACATTTTGCATTTAGCTCAATATGGTGTTTACGTTCTAAGGACAAAGGAAAGAAAGTCATAATGGAAAAGTTAAAACTTAAATCTGAAGATAAAGTCCATTTTCGGGAAAAGATAGCGCTGGGTGTAGGTGGATTCAGCAATATGTTCGGTTATATCGGTATTAATACAGTTGCCAGAACTGCATATGTCATGATACTTGGATTAAATGCAGCATGGGTTGGCATAGCACTGACAATTCCTAGAATATTAGATGCATTTATTGATCCTCTTATGGGTAAAATTTCTGACAATTTTCATTCCCGATGGGGACGGCGCCGGCCATTTATTGTTGTCGGAGCAATATTAATGGGAATCACTTTCGGTTTTATATGGATGGTCCCTGATGCCTGGAACCCTACATTGAAGATTATCTATTTTATACTTATGCAGATTCTCTTTTATACCTTTTATTCTGTTTTTGCTGTGCCATTTAAAGCTTTAACATACGAAATGACACCCGATTATAACGAGCGTAATCGTGTCATGGCATATGTTGCTTTTTTTCATAAGGCGGGAGAATTTTTATACGAATGGATCATTCCGCTGGCTGCAGTTATTAGCTCGGCGTATTTTGCATCAAAACTGCCCCCAGGTAGTAAAGTGGAAATGACAGGCGTCATTATAGTGGCGTGGTTGGTTGGAATTATTATCATGAGTGGAATAGGCATGCTTCCAGGTCTGTTTGTACGAGAACGTTTTGCAAAAAAAATCGAACGTCAGGAAAAAGTAAAACTATTCACAACCGCACGAGAAGCATTCCAGAGCCGGCCATTCCAGATACTGATCAGCATCATTATATTAAATACTCTGGCAGGTATTCTGGCTTCAAACATAGATCATTTTGTCATGGTCTATTATATGGCAAACGGCGATATTGCACTTGGCAGCATATGGAAGGGCTTACTCTCATCGGGTTATGCTATCACCGGATTTGCATTTATTCCTCTCATCACATGGATCGCAAATAAATTTGGTAAAAAACAAGCCCTCTATATTGTTTACTCGTTAAATGTTTTTGGCGGTATTATGAAATGGTTCATTTTTCAACCAGGCCACAATTTATATTATATCGGCACTGTTGCAATTGATCCGATTATTCTGATTGATCCACTTCTTTGCGGACCGATGTGGGTTGCTGTGAAGATCCTGCTTGAATCCATGATGGCTGATATATGCGATGAAGATGAATTGCGATACGGCCAGCGCCGTGAAGGCGTGTTCGGTGCTGTATTCTCATGGCTGGAGAAATCGGCATTGTCACTTGCTTCTTTGGGTGTTGGCTTGACCATTTGGCTCGCAGGTTTTAGGAGTGAACTCGGTGGTGCTCAGGATCCCAATACATTCCTTATCATGCGTCTGTTCTTATCTGGTGCTACGTCGATTACAGCATTATTTGCAATTATTGCTTTAAAATTCTATCCTATTACTGCCGAACGTGCACATGAAACACGCCGTAAGCTTGAAGAAAGAAGAGGTAATGTTACGGTCTGAACTGACCGTTAAAGGAATCTCATTTTGATGGTAATTATACAAAATAGTAAGTTGTGAGCATGATGAAATTCATATGCCTAAATCCCACCGAAACTACGCTGCGCAGCATGTTGCATTATATCGTATCGCTTATTTTCGTATGTGCTGCATATGTTTCTCTGCTCAGTGCGCGCCAGATAAAAGATGACAACCATACCCCTGTAAGTGAATTTCCGGATTCCGTGATCGTCAACAGCGGATTTGAGTCGGATGCGCCAACGTTTTTCCCGCATGGATGGACCACATCTGCAGATATAAACAATTCTGATGCGAGCCGCACTGTGGAGGGCGGATATTCCGGCAAATATGCGCTCGAACATAGAAAAGGGACAGCGTACAAAGTCACTACATCGCAGATACTGACAGGTCTGTCGAATGGTTATTATTCTCTCTGGGCCTGGGTCAAGAATAGCGGAGGTCAAAACTTTTGTTTCCTTGCGATGCAGGCGGACGGAGATATTCAGAAGATGACAAGCCTTCCGGTTGCGGATACGTGGACGCAGGTTGTTGTAAGGGGCGCCACGGTCAAAAATGGAAGATGCACGATCATTCTGTCATCGGATGCAAATGCCGATAATTGGTGTCAGGTAGATGATCTGCAGCTTGTAAGGGACAGGAAACCGTATACATTTTTAAAAGGCGGGGATATCTCTGAACTGAGCTATATAGAATCGATGGGGGGGAAATTTTTCGATAACGGCAAGGAAAAAGACTGTCTGCAGATACTCAAGGACCATGGATTCAATATAGTGCGCCTAAGGCTTTATAATGATCCCGGCAATTCAAATTTCAGTCCTTCTAAACGCCTTCCTGCAGGTTTTCAAAATCCGGTGGATATATTGGCCATGTCAAAGCGCGCAAAAGCTATGGGTTTCCAGATTGCACTTACTTTCTATTACAGTGATTATTGGACGAATGGAAAACCTCATGAATGGGAGCCATTGAGTTTCAACGACCTGAAGATCGCTGTGTACGATTTCACTTTCAATTTCATGAACCAGATGCAGGCACAGGGAACGGTACCCGAATTTGTCTCGTTAGGGAATGAGATTGCAGGTGGAATTCTCCTTCCGTCCGGACCATCGAGCGACTTCGGATCGATGAGCGATCTTCTTAAGGAGGGATATAAAGCTGTCAAAGCTGTATCTCCTTCCACAAAAATAATACTCCATCTTGATGACGGCGGTAATTCTGATAAGTACAGTTGGTTCTTCGGCCAATGCCGGGAATACGGTTTGCAGTTTGATATCATTGGCGCTTCCTATTATCCCTTCTGGACTAAAAAGACCGTTTCGCAAATTCGCGATTGGGCGAACTATGTAAGCGCGAAATTTGACAAGGATATCATGATCATGGAAACCGGGTACAATTGGAACCCGACAATCCGTGATGGAAAAATAGGACAACTCAACAATAACGGCCCATATGATTCTGTCTATCAGAGTTCGCCTGCTGGACAAAGGGATTTTCTCTATGAGCTTTTCAACGGCTTGAAGGCTGTCAAAAATGGAAGTGTCATCGGGGACTCGTACTGGGACCCGGTGATGATCGCAGTACCTGGCGTTGGATGGGAATTGGGTGGCCCTAATGCTGTCTCAAATTCTACATTGTTCGATTTCAATGGTAACGCGCTTCCCGCACTGAAAGCGTTCCAGTATAATAACTGACAGGCTGCCTGTAATAGTACGTTTAAGGAGAGTCTTAATGAAACAATCCATAGTATTGTTTTTAAAAAATCATTTACCGGTATCAATTCTCTTCTTTTTATTTTTATTTCAGCCTCGGGAGGTATATTCACAGTTTGCAAATGGTGCGGATATCGGCTGGTTATCGCAAATGGAGGCGCAGGGATATGTATTCAATAATGGTTCGGGAGTTCAAAAGAACTGCCTGGAGATATTAAAAGAGAAAGGAATTAATGCACTTCGGTTCAGAGTTTGGGTTAATCCAACCGGCAAGTATTGCAATAAAAAAGACGTGGCGTATATGTCTCACCGGGCAGACAGCATGGGGTTTAGAGTGATGATAGATTTTCATCTTAGTGATTGGTGGGCAGATCCCGGCCACCAAACTAAACCTGCAGCATGGGCAGGTCACACTGTCGCACAATTGGATTCAGACGTTTACCATCATATCTATGAAATATTGGATACGTTAAAAACAATTGACGTTATACCGGCGTGGGTGCAAATTGGGAATGAGACGAATGATGGTATGGTGTGGGAAGATGGAAGAGCGTCGACACATATGAACAACTTTGCTGCAATGGTTTTGAGCGGCTATAATGCTGTTAAAGCTGTTGATACTACTATCCAAGTCATTGTTCATTTATCAAATGGGCATGACAATGCAATGTTTAGACGGATTTTCGATGGCCTGAAAAACAACGGAGCCAAGTGGGATATCATTGGAATGTCGGTATATCCCTATTGGGCTAATTTATCATGGAATACTGATGATAGTTTGGCACTCATAAACATGAAGGATATGATTGCCAGGTATCAAACGAAGGTCATGGTTGCTGAAACCGGTTCCCTCTATAACCAACCAACCACGGCTTATAATTTCCTTGTAGACCTTATAAGAAAAACAAAATCTGTTGGTGGATTGGGTGTTTTTTATTGGGAACCCGAATGTTATAGCTGGCAGAATTATCAACTCGGAGCATGGGATCCTGTAACAAAACGCCCTACGGTTGCTATGGATGCTTTTTTAGATACTGCTACTACTTCGGTAAACCAAGAAAAGAATATTCTTTTTTATGCTCTCAACATTTATCCTAATCCATTTAATCCCATTACAACAATCAGGTATCATCTGTCTGTTAGAAGTCAGGTATCGCTGGTAGTGTATAATCTCATAGGGCAGAAAATCAGGACTTTGGTCAATGAAGAAAGAAATGCAGGAGAGTTTTCTATTCAATGGCTGGGAAATGATGATGCTGGGCGAAAGGTTGTCTCCGGTGTCTATCTTGTTCGGATGATCGCCGGAGGTATACATAAAACGCAAAAGATTTTGTTAGTGAAGTAATGCAAAAATATTATAAAGTCACCTTTCCGTTGTTGTCTTCTACTCTTCGTTGGTACTCTCGTTGCCTATTCTCACACTGATCCAGAATGACTATCGGGTGTGTCTGTTGACAAGGAAGGAAGTCTGAAGTGGAGTGGTTCAATTGATGAAGTAAGCTCATTTGGTGCGAATCACGCTGTACCATTTGCGTACTCGTATCGAGCGCAGAAGAGATTTGGATTGTCCCATAAAAAAAACGATTTACTTGGATTGTTGAGCAAATGGATTAACTTGGTTTCGATGCCTTTCGTGTTCATGTAGGGGATAGAGTGATATCGGATGTAGATGGAAATATTTTGAAGAAAGAGCATCTCGATCTATTCGATTACCTCTTGGCGAAGTTAGCAGAGTGTGTCTCTTTGCTATTTCTTTCTTATGATGCATCGATTCAAACAACAAAGACATCACAAGAAGATAAATTGAATAAATTGCTAAATCAAAACACCCTCTGCGAAAAAGTGTATCTTTGTTGGAAATAAATATAAGAAAGATAGTTGAGTTTGAGAAATAAAGGGCTCTGTTTCGTCTTTCTCGATAGTCGATTCTTCATTCAAGATTCATAACGGCAAATACACCGGAAGCGACACATTCGCACAATGTATTGCTCCCGTTAAATTATTTCAACTTGTACACTGCGTAAGTTATTTCCGGAACATCTAAACTCAAAGTCCCATCCTTCTTAGAAATTCTTATTTCTTTTCCAGATAGCAGTTGAAGCTTCTTGTATGGAGTATTCATCTGGAATTCTGCAGAAACCTTTTTTCCTGATGGATTGAGAATCACTAAAATCACATCTTTCCCGTTAGCTCGAGCATAGACAAAGGGATATGTATTTTCCTTTGCGCAGAGCGGAACAAATTCGGCATATGCAGCTAGTGCCGGTTCATCGTGTTTTAATTGTATCAGCTTCTTCACGCGGTTCAGGAGTGAAGTAGGATCTTTTTGTTCGGTTTCAACATTCGGTGCATCGTTACTGGTATCTACAGGCAGATAGAGTTTGGAAAAATCAGTAGTGGAAAATCCTCGGTTCTTGCCCAGTGTCCATTGCATGGGCGTTCGTGCACCTGCACGGGGTTTATAGGCGCCTTCAATTTGCGGCATGTTAGCCAGTTCACGCATGCCGATTTCGTTTCCATAATAAATGAACGGAACACCAGGCATGGTTATTCCAAAAGCCATAATCATTTCAAGCTCATCAATAGTCCGATTTACATTTAATCGTGCGTTATCATGGTTCCCCAGCGGCAGTAGAATATATCCTTTGGTTTTCGTTTCGTTGTATTGCTCCATGTATTTCGATAGGAAATAAGCAATATTTCCTTTGCCTTCCTTGTCAAAAAAACTATGTCCTTCAGAGTATCCGTTCAAAATGCGCCAGCTTTCCTTTTGCATAAGATCGTTGTAGCCGTCAAACCAATGGAAGAAATCGGCATGGAAGAGATTGTCGAGCGCGTCTTTCGGATAAGACCATTCGGATACCATAAACGCTTGTGGGTATTTTTCTTTAACGATCTGACGAATTTCTGCCCAGAATTTCTTCGTATCGCCTTTCACATCGTTACCTTTAACCAATGCACCGGCCATATCAGCGCGTATGCCGTCGGCTCCCATATCCATCCAGAAGCAGAAGATTTTTTTTAATTCTTCGCGCATTGCCAGAACATCGGGATGGTTGGTCGGAAGTTGCCATTTCTTATTCGTATCAGGTTGACCGAAACCAAAATTCAGCGCTGGCTGCGACCAATAGAAATTCCGCATGAAATTACCGTTTCGTTGTCCATATCCCTGGATAAATCGATTTGCAAATTCACCTTCTTCCATTTTCCAAACATTATCATTCCACACATACCAGTTCGAATACTTGTTTGGTGTTTGTTTGCATGACTCGATGAACCATGGGTGATCGATGGCGGTATAGGTGATGACATAATCGAAGATCACTTTTAACCCGCGCTTATGCGCTTCCTGAAATAGTCGTTTTGCATCTTCATTGGTTCCGTATCGGGGCGCTACTTTATAGTAATCTCGAATGTCGTACCCGGCATCATTAAATGGCGAATCAAAAAATGGATTGAGCCATATTGCATTGACTCCAAGACTTTTGACATAATCTAATTTTTGAATGATACCGTTCAGATCGCCGATGCCGTCTCCGTTTGAATCGTAATAGGTTTGCGGATAAATCTGATAGAACACGGCATCATGAACCCATTCCGGGCAATCCGGGATCGTATACTGACCGGTTATTTCTGCCTTTTGCCCGTAGAGGAAAGAGAAATTGATGAACACAGACATACTGAAAATAATGGCTATTCTCGCCATATAAATATTCCTTTTGATTATGAGGTCAATCAACATTTTGAAAAGATGTAATTGTTAAAAATGTACAAAGTCTTTGGTCTCAAGCAATGCCAATTCCTCTTTGCCTCAGGGATCGATGGTTGCGTAAATATAACTATCTTGTTTGCTCATAGTTGGATCTGCATAGTATCCATCGATAATAGGATTATGGATAAAGTTCTCCTTCTCCTGACTGTGCGAAACAGATGCAAGGGAGATGAATGATAAAAAATAAATAACAGGAAGATGTGAAAGTATAATATTTTCAAAGATGGTCAAACAAAGAACCTCTAGTTATATTCTAAGTAATTATATTGCATGGTAATAAAGCTTAAAAATTAAATGATAATATTGTTCTGTAGCCCACCTCAATTTAAATCGTTCAACTGATAATAATTGTTTCGCTACACCTTTCTGCACCAAGTATGATAGATTCATCTATCGTAACCTTGACCTTTTTTTCAAATAAGGTTCCGAAGAATTCTTGCATAAAACTTTTACAACAATAGTTGCATAATGATTTAGGGGGTTGTTGCCCCTGTGCATAAGCACAATCACATGGCACTTTTCGCCCAGTTACTTTTAAAACCGACTTTTCAGGGTAATAATCAATCTTTTCCCAGCGACTGGATTTTCTATTGTTTACAAATTCGATCAAATCGGTCAAGTTCATACTTTTAATCCATTTCACAGCATTTGTACAATAGAAACATTCATAACCGAGTCTGCCGAATACTTTTTGTTTTATTGACTCATTCATGTTGCCGTCGACAAAACTCAGAAGTTCTGTGATTTGTTCACGGTTTGCATCTCTGACAGATTTGTTGTTTGTTTCAATTGCCTGGGCGTTGAGTTGTTTATCCGGAAGTGTTATGGATAAAAAAGAAAGCATACCACAGGCTGAGCACTTCCGAATAAATTCTTTTCTTTCCATAGGATCCTTTTCTTAGTTTTTACTTGATCGGACCATAAGTAGAAGGATGCACAATATATGCGTTTCACCTAAATTTCTCATTTGAAGATATTGGGCTATCATAGGCACATTCAATCTTCTACTAACTTTTTTATTAATCGTTTTGCCTTATAGTACGTAACCTCACCTGCAATTGCAATGATTAGATGATCATCGGGAATCACTATAATATACGCATAGTGGTTGCCATACCAACCTCTTGCTGAATAGGCTGGTTTTGAGAATTCATTGATTATCCACCAATGTAAACCATAATCGTCATCTTCTTCATTTACGGCGATTTGTTTCATGGTTGATTCATGTACCCAATTTTCCGGTACTATTTGTCGGTTTTCCCATCGACCATGTTGAAGGTATAAATACCCGATTTTGGCCATATCCCTAAGTGTAAAATATGATCCCCATCCACCCGTTGTAATACCCTGCGGACTCTTTCTTGTCCAATTAACCGAATCTATTCCCAACGGTTTAAAAAGTCTATCTTTTGCATATTCCGATGTCGGTATTTTGGTTTGCTTTTGAATTATGGCCGACAGCAAAAAGCTGCCGCCACTATTATAGTTAAACACACTGCCTGGTTTTGATTCCATTTTTTTGCTTAAAATATGGGATACCCAGTCAGATTTAAGTCTATTAAGACTATCCAAATCAACTTTATCGAGCCATGTTAATCCACAGGACATCGTCAATAGATGCCTGATCGTGATTTGTTTTTTTAATGAGTCTTTTTTATCGATTTCGGGAAAATAATCAATTAATAAATCATCAATGCTCTTTATATAGCCCTCAGAAATCGCTATTCCGATTAATGTGGATGTAATGCTCTTTGTAAACGAATGCATGTTGTGATAACAATCCTTGGGATATTTGTCCGTATAGTGTTCAGAGACAATGAGTCCGTTCTTGATAATAATAACAGATCCTTCATTATTTAGTGAGTCTACAAAGGAAGACAGAACCGCATTGTTCAATCCCTGTTTTTCGGGATTCGACTTTTCCCAACCGTTTGTTGGCCAATAATGAGACTGACCGTTCATTGCAGCGGAAATAAAACAAAAAATATAAATAAGAAAAATAATTTTAATCTTCATCCCTAATCCATTTTCACATTAATACTTTTTCCGGAATACTGGGTAGTCTTATAAGTTTTCGAAAGGTCTACACCTATTCCGGTAGATTGATTTACCAGTACAATATTGATTGTCCTTTCCTTGAGCATTCCAGCAAAATCACCCATGCGTTCACCTATGGTTAAAGTTTTCTGCTTATCATTCCATGATAATGGGATGATCGCATATTTGCCTTTCTCATAATTATAGTTGTCATTTTCATCTTCATATAATTCAAATATTCCATCGGCTCCTGGATATACGCGCAACTCGAGCGGATCGGCAGGTTTCTCAGAGGCATACTGAAGGAATGGTCCCATTGGTAGTATCGAGCCGGCTTTCACAAGCAGGGGTATTTTATCAATCGGTGCTGCAGAGATAATGGTTCGACCACCCATCAAGGTATCGCCTGTCCAGAAATCATACCATTGACAACCGGCAGGTAAATAAACGTTTCGGGTTTGTACTTTTGTCTCGATCACTTTTTCCTGATCTAATATTTCGGGCGTTTTCCAATAAAGTTGTACTCTCAATGCACCGGGAGTAAAATTTTCGGTTTCCAGTGCAAAATCATATTCTTTGCCAGCTTCCAAATCAATTAGATCGGTATATACTTCAACACTCCTGTAAACGAACGGTAATTCTTTATCATTAATAAATATCCGTTTTGGACCGAAACATTTGATGTGAAATTGATATTTTCCTGTTTGTGGAGGTATGAGTTTTCCCTTCCATTTTATGGCTAACGTAGAATCGGTCACATAGTCCGGACGGCCGGTTGCGTACCAATTTATATTAATGCTCGAATCGATTTTTTCGAGTGATAATTTCTTGTATTCTGTATCTTTGTAATACCAGGCTTGGAGACCCTGTTTGCCATCGTCAGTTCTGAAATATTCGGATATAACCGGAATGCTGTTCATGGGAGGACGGTGGAGCATGTATTCTGTTACAGGACATACCATTATCGATGGGCCAAACATAAATTGGTCGCCAATTGAATATGACCTTTTGTCCTTTTCGAAATCCATCGGCAAGCCGCGCATGATTGTATACCCGTTCTCCGTTACTTGATGTGCCATCGAATAAATATAAGGCAGCAAGCGGTATCGAAGATTGTCGAATTTTATCAGCGTCGGAGTAAAATCTCCGAATTGCCATATCTCACGAGGTGTCTCAGACCCGTGAGATCGGAATATTGGACAAAAGGTGCCGAACTGAAACATCCGAGTATACAATTCCTGATAAGCCGGGTCTTTTCCACCCTTTGAGAACACTCCTTCATAACTGCCTAAGACAAACGCACCGATGTCGAATGTCCAATAGGGAATACCGGACATACAATGATTCAAACCTGCTGATATTTGATTCTTATATACATTCCAGTTTGCTCCAATATCGCCTGACCATGTAGTTGCGGCAGCTCGTTGTTGACCGGCAAAGGTTGAGCGTGTGAGAATATAGACACGTTTCTGATCGGTGACTTTCCGTTGATTCTTGTACGTATCCTCTGTAATACGAAGCGAATATGGATTAAGATATCGCGCAAAAGAACCTAGATAATTGTTATCCATTCTTTTTAATTCGTACTCGGTAGATTCTTTGGTCAAAGCATTGATGACGTCTGGTTCGGTTGAATCAAACCACCATGCATCAATCCCTTTCGAGAATAATCCTTTTTCTGCATATTGCCAATATAAATTGTTTGCGGCAGGATTGTATGCATCGTAATATTTAAAACCGCCCCAACCGACAGGACTATAGAGATAACCTCTTTGCTGCATGTCTTTGTACACCGGAGTATTGGGGCCTAATCCGGGCCAGACAGAAATCATAATGTGAAAATTTTGTTTATGAATCATATCAATCATTTCTTTCGGATTAGGATACAGTTTTTCATCGAAAAATAATTGTCCCCAGTTTTCTGCACCATCCCAGTAATCCCAATCCTGAACTATATTGTCAATAGGAATTTGACGTTTGCGATACTCACTGACTATGCTGAGCAATTCATCCCTGTTTGCATAATGCTCTTTGCTTTGCCAATATCCATAGGCCCATTTGCCATACATTGGTGCCTGACCGGTAAGATTTCTGTAGCCGGCAATAACGCTATCCATGGAATTACCATAAATGAAATAGTAGTCTAAGCCGCTGGCGACATCAGACCAAAGTGAAGTTTCTCGATCGTTATCAGTGAAAATTGTTTTAGAATAATTGTCCCACAAGATTCCATAATTCATCGTCGATATAAGGAAAGGAGTGACTGCATCAGTGTTGGTTTGGACGAGTTTTACGGTACGGCCACGGTAGTTCATATAGCCGTATTGATGCTGTCCAAGACCGTAAATTCCTTCATCAGGTGTCAATTCAAATTGTTGTTTGATGCTGTATGCTTGTTCATTTTTCAGATTGGTCGGAGTAATAATTGCTTTTCCATTTTCTTTGAGAAGACTCTTGTCGTCGGGAGAAAGAAATTCGACAGCACCATCTGTCTTTGAAATGATGATATGCAGTTTCTCAGAGCCTATGCTGACGGTGTGATCATTCTCTTTCATCTGAAAATGAATATCCGGCAGCGTTTTTTGAATGACGACCAAACTTGACGAATCCGGTGCAGCCTCAGGAAGCCACTTCACGACCCTCGCCAGATTGTCTGCATAAAACTGTACTTCTAAATTTTGGCCATTGATTTCAATTTGAATGCCGTTGTGAATTTGTTTCATGGTGTCTTTGCAGAGGGAGAATTGAAAACCGCCAGACACCAGTGCAGCAAGGATAAAACTAATTATTTTGTTGTTCATAGGTCGTGCAATCGGTTGAATGGTGCCCTTTAAAAATCCCCGCCAAAGATTGTTAGACTTTGGCGGGGTGTTGAGAATGCAACTACATTGTTACTGTTTAGTGTACGATACCAAGCGGCGAGAAATAAAGGAATACCGCTACTATGAAAACGAGAACAATCAATGAAAGAACAAGATCCGTAGCATTCCAGCTGGCGCGGGATTTTGCCTTGTCTGCTGCAACTGTTGTCGAATATGTTAATCCATTCAATTGTACCTCAGACGGTTTTGCTGTGAGCAAACTTACAATAATCAAGAGACACACTGAAAAAACGAAAAGGAAAATACAGAACCAAAGAAAGTTAAGAGTTGCAAAAGCATAAAGGAACCCACTAAGGTGACTTTTAATGAGTTCAAGAAAGATACGAAGAAGGCCGATGACGAATCCAACAACCATTGTGGTCAAAGCGCCTGTACCGTTGATCCGTTTGAAAAATACGCCAAGCAGAAAAACGGATGCGATGGGCGGAGCAAGATATGATTGAACACTCTGCAGATATTGATAGAGAACGGGGGAAATTCCTTTCATCATCGGAATCCATACCAT
>Ga0182021_10002776_pt1 | contig 20524 bp, 16 predicted proteins | sample 612E3MmetaG_FD_120493 | JGI IMG/M metagenome (GOLD analysis project Ga0182021, IMG submission 120493) | Permafrost microbial communities from Stordalen Mire, Sweden - 612E3M metaG (Illumina Assembly) | ecosystem: Environmental > Terrestrial > Soil > Wetlands > Permafrost | place: Sweden... | reverse complement strand
TGAAGTTCAGGACAACAAACAAATTTATTTGGGTGTGGAAGCATTGGGCTGGCTGTGGCTGTAAATATTTATTAATCCAAATGGATTTTAATGACTGCAGCATGTGGGGGACATATGGGCTGTACAGATTATTTATTCCCTGATTACTAATATTTTTTGTTCTAAAATTAAAATAAATAAACTAAGCGGTAAGACAAATTAACCACTCCATTGGATACTTTTAATACCCAATGTCAATAATGTTAAACATTTATAACATCTACTTTAAGTTAACTATTTCAGTTTTAGAATAACAGTATCCACTATATGCATCTATTATATATTTATAACATCTGTTACAGGAAATTAATAACCTCCCACATGGATTCTGCACTTACACTATAGATTCATCACATTTTCAATCATTTTATCCATATAAGGAGAAAATGGCTTAATTCCTTTTTCCTCTATAATATATCCTGTTTCAAACCTTGAACCGTTAAATTTTGGGACACTCCATAAGCTGACATCTATATTTATCGCCATATTCGGCACAATAACATCATTGCTGTTTGGCCCAAAGAATGGAGCTTCAGCCTCGTGGAGCCCGCATGTATGGACAAACGGGCATACCACATATTTTTCATAACCGCCTTTATCAGCAAAGTATTTTTTTATCTTTGCATAATTTTCTTTTCCGACCATTCCGGGTTTTAACATTTCCCTGGTTAAGAGGTATGCTTCTGCGAGCATTTTTAAAAAATCTTTCTGCTGGCTTGACGGCTTGCCGCCGACGATAGCTGAATAACCTGCAGCTGATGCATAACCTTCATATCTGGCGCTGCAGCCTGTCAAAACCATTTCACCATTTCTTAATATCCTGCTTGACGCTGTTGGAACTACTCCATTGCTTCTTTCTTCGGCAGCCATGATAGTTTTAAAACCAAACCAGTTGGCCCCACCTGTCCTTAATTTTCCGTCTGCTATGCCAGCAACATATATTTCGCTGACTCCGTCTTTGATTGCAGCATACATATCTTTAAAAGCGCCGTCTGTAATGGAAAAGGATTTTTGCATCAAATCAAGCTCATATTGTGATTTTATAATCCTTAAGGTTTCGTATTCCGATGTAATATCTATAAGCTTTATCCCTTTTATGTCATCTGTCAGCGCTTTATAAACACCGTAAGGCATTGCATTCATGCCTACGATCCCTATCCTGTCCAAATCCGTCTTTCCGAAGACCTCATTAAACACTTCTTTAAAGGTCACTATCGTTGCCATCGGGTATTCTTCATCCGGAACCATAAAAACATTCATGTTCCTTGTTTCCTTTATAGTGGAATCCATTTTTGCAAATGGCTCTGACTCCGGCCCTCCCAATATATATGCAGCACCGCTATCAGTTATCAGGATGCATCCGCTCTCAAACTGTGGGCACCACCCTGAAAGATACCATCCATTGCCAATATTTAATTCATCATAATAAATCAATGCGCCTTTGAGATTATTCTTCTTTAAAATGTTAACTGCATTGTCTTTCCTTCTTTTAAATTCTTTAGCTTCGATCATCTTTTACTCCTTCTTGCTTTAAATGATTTTAAACCGGACTTATTATGTTATTGAAAAATAAGCGGCTGATAACTTAAAAAACAATAAAATATTAAAAATAAAATTACTTCCGCTATTTAACCGGGGTTTATTTTGGCAACGTTACCAATATTATATTATAATAATTTGCATGTCAAGTAAAAAATAGTCAAAAAGGAGGGTGTTTGCCGGACTAACGCCAAATGACTGCCGAATGTTATCTGGATGTTTAATTTTTTTAGAAATAACGTTCTTGCAGAAATTACCATGATAATAGAAATGATAGCGGCTCTCATAACCTAAAGGGACGTTACCAAATGGACGGTAAAACTAAAAAAGTATAAGGTAAAAAATTTAGTGCTGATTTACTGATGTGTTAAGTTAACTTTTTTACAGATTCTCTCTCTACCAGCCTTACATCCAAAATTATCCTGTGAGATTCTTTGTCCCTGCCTTCAATCCGGTCAAGCAGTATTTTTATACCCAATTCACCTATTCTTATTTTGGGAGCGTGTATCGTGGTTAATGGGGGAGACAGGTAAGAAGTCATAAAAATATTATCATAACCCATAACGCTTAAATCATCCGGGATTTTAAACCCGATTTCTTTGGATGCTTTATATACACCTATGGCAAGCATATCGCCTAAGCATAAAACTGCGGTAAAGTCATTGAGATTGCCGGGTTCTTTCGAGGGAAAAAGTTTCTTTATAGCTTTATAACCACTTTCAAGAGACAATTCGGTAGATATTATATGCTGCTTTATAACTTTTAGTTTATGGTTTTTCAAAGACTGTAAATATCCTTTTAGAAAGTCTTCTGAAACAGAAAGCTGGGAGGGACCGTTAAGAAGAAGTATCTTCTTATGCCCGCACCTAATCAAATATTCTGTTGCGATGAATGCAGCATGTTCATGGCTCACATGCACATAGTTTACATTTTCAAATTCAGGTGCAAAATCAATATAGACAGTATTTAATCCCTGTTTTCTGATGAGGTCAATATTTTCAGATTCTATATTAACAGGAGAAATAATTATTCCATCTACACCTTTTGAAAGCATTGTAATAATATTTTTTCTTTCAAGTCTCAGATCAAAGTTTGAATCGCACAAGATCATTGAGTAATCAATGTCATTCAGTATTTCCTCAATGACTTTAATTGTCTCATAGTAAAGAGGGTTTTTCAGGTCATTTAAAATAATGCCTATAGTTTTTGTTTTTTTATCCCGCAGGCCTTTTGCAAGCAAGTTAGGGTAATAGTTCAACTCTTTTGCGATTTTTAATACCCTGTCCGCAGTTTTTTTATTGGCGGCCGGGTCTCCCCTTAACGCCCTGGAAACAGTGGAAGAAGACACACCTGAAACTCTCGCAATATATTTAATATCGATATTTTCGCTTTTTTGAGTTTTGTCCACGTTTTTACTTGACATAATTACCTATTATACTATAATATTGGTAACGTTGCCAATAAAAATTTAAATATTTTTGAATAAAAATTTTAGGTATCGGGGAGGTGATGGCAGGTATAATAGCCTAAAAATGAAGCCGACAGTTGCAAAAATGCATCACAAGTAATAAAGAAAAGAAAAGGGGTAAAAGTGAAAAGAAAATTAACATTAATTCTATCTGTGGTATTGGCAGTTGCCATCCTGGTAAGCATACCGCTTGCAGGCTGCAAGGCTGCTGCAACAGAAACAACTGCCGCAGCCGCAGCAACAACAGCAGCTGCTGCTGCCAAAAAAGTAATTTTGTCTAATGCATATTATACAGCTCCATATTGCGCAGTCTATAATCCTGCTGCAATTGCAAAAGCAAAAGAACTTGGTATTGAATTACAGGTTTTAGACGGTGAAGGAAACCAGCAAAAGCAGCTTGAGCAGGCAAAGCTTGCTGTAACGGAGGATAATGGCTTTATTTACTTCCCGGCAGATGTTGACGGATCAGTCCCGGTTATTGAAGCATTAAAAGGATTTCCGTATATAGTAGTCAATAACTACACACTGGATGCATTGAAAAAGAATAATGTACCTTATTATGTTGGCCCGGACGTAATACAGCATGGATATAATATGGCTGAGTTATTATTCAAATTGTTCCCTGACAAAAAGGCTAACCTGGTTGCAGTTGAAGGTACAGCAGGGCATTCACAGACAATCCTCTTTAACCAGGCCTTTGATGAAAAATTCGCAGGGACCGGTTTTGTATGGTTGGATAAGCAAAATGCAGATTTTGATTCTGATAAAGCATTGGCTAAAACGACAGACATGTTAACAAAATATGGCGATAAAATTAATTGTATAATATGTCACGATGGCGGTTCTGCAGCTGGCGCTATGGCTGCTCTGAAAGCTGCAGGGAAAAAAGCAGGCGAGATCCCAATCATTTGTGCAGGTTCCAATAAAAGTATTTATCAGGGTCTGATGGATGGATATATTTATGGCACATCGTCACAGGATCCTGGTGCTGAAGGCGCATTAGGTGTTGAAACAATGGACAAGATACTTAAGGGAGAAAAGGTTGACCCTTTAATATATCTGCCCATGTCAATCGTTACAAAAGATAATGCAGATAAGTTTAGCTGGTTCTAAATCTTAAAAACATATTTGTATTTCAGTAAAGCAAAAGTTAATATTATTTAAATCCAAAAGGCTAATTTTAACTAATTAGCCTTTTGGATAAGTAAAGCAGGGAGGGGGATAAAAATAGCTGATTACATCATTGAAATGAAAGGTATTACAAAAACATTTCCGGGCGTACGCGCGCTGGATGATGTAACATTCAGTGTTGCTCGCGGCTCCATACATGGTCTTGTTGGTGAAAATGGCGCTGGAAAATCAACGCTTATGAAAATATTGAATGGAGTTTTATATGCTGATACAGGAGAAATAATAGTAGATGGCCAGCCATGTAGGTTTAAGGATACGAAAGAAGCCCAAGCAAAAGGCATAGGGTTTATATTCCAGGAATTTAATTTAATAAATACGCTTACAGCAGCTGAAAATATTTATTTAAACAGGTTAAAAATAAGGGCAGGCAGGATTGCGTGGAAACAAGTCAATCAGGATGCCCAGGCTTTAATTGATGAATTAGGTTTTAATTTTAGCGTAACTGAAAAAATAATAGATTTGAGCGCTGCACAAAAACAACTTGTTGAGATAGCAAAAGCGCTGTCATTTGATGCAAAGCTCATAGTAATGGACGAACCAACATCGTCTCTTACAACAAATGAAATAGAAAAATTATTTGAGATTGTAAAAAAACTTAAAAGCGAAGGGATAACCATTATATACATATCCCATAAGCTGGAAGAAATCTACAGTATTTGCCAAACGGTTACCATACTTCGCGATGGACAAATCATTGATACTCAGCCGGTATCAAGTATTTCCAAAAATAAAATAATTGAATTAATGGTCGGACGCAGTGTTGATATGGAATTTCCAAAGCGAAATACAGTGCCGGGCGAAATTGTGTTGGATGTTCAAAATCTGACAAGAAGAGGTATAGTTAAAGGAGTTACTTTTAATTTACGAAAAGGTGAAGTGCTGGGAATCGCAGGGCTTGTAGGTTCAGGCAGGACTGAGCTTGCAGAAGCAATATTCGGAGCAGAAAAACATGATGACGGTATTATAATGGTAAAAGGGAAAAAGGTAGCGATTCATTCAACTTATGACGGTAAAAGCAATTCCATCGGTCTTTTAACAGAAGACAGAAAAGAAACAGGACTGGTCCTTGATTTTAATATATCCAAAAATATAACTATAACAAATCTTCCAAAAGTATCCAAATCCGGAATATTAATAAACAGATTGGAAAAACAATATGCCCAGCAATTTTCAGATGAACTTGGTGTAAGGACTCCTTCAATAAACCAACTGACAATAAATCTTTCGGGCGGAAACCAACAAAAAGTTGTACTGGCAAAATGGTTATTTTCGGATGTTGATATATTAATACTCGACGAACCTACAAGAGGAATAGATGTCGGTGCAAAATATGAGATTTATTTGCTTATTAACCAACTTGCAGAGCAGGGGAAATCTATTATTATGATATCTTCTGAACTTCCCGAAGTTTTGGGCATGAGTGACAGGGTTATTGTTTTAAACGAAGGCAAAAAAAAAGGTGAACTTTCCCGTGATGAATTATCAGCTGAAGCAGTAATGCATATGATCATAAGGTCGGAGGGGGAGAATGGTGGAAACAATTAAAAATAAAATAAATATTGGTTCAACGCTCCGGAATTATGGCGTAATGATAGGTTTGGTAGTAATAATTATTATTGTATCAATAGTTGAACCGGCCTTTTTTACAGGAAATAATTTACTGAATATATTGCGCCAATCTTCAGCTATCGGTTTATGCGCATTGGGTATGACCTATGTAATGGTTGCAGGAGGCATGGATCTGTCATTGGGCTCCACTGTATCACTTGCAGGCGTTATCGCTATTATGATAATGAATTCAATCGGCGTTACGGGAAATGCTGATGTAGCAGCAGTTATTGCAGTAATTGCGGCTGTAACTGCCGGTGGTCTGGTAGGATTAGCAAATGGAGTGATACTGGCTACAATCAATGGACGGCTGGGTGAATCATTTATAATCACATATTCCATGCAGATAGTCGTGGGAGCGCTTGCACTGCTGGTTACCGGGGGACAATTTATATTTGGGAGATTTCCAGAGCAATTGTATTCAAAATTAGGAACCGGGCTTTCTCCTATTTTAATTTTTGCGGGCCTGGCAATTGTAATGCAGCTTGGCCTTGCAAAAACAAATTTTGGCAGACAGACATATTTTCTTGGCGCAAATATGAATGTGGCAAAAATGGCAGGAATAAAAGTCAAACAATTGCGTGTAATAAACCACATGATTTGCGGAATGTGTGCAGGTCTTGCAGGAATAATCATCACTTCACGGGTATATTCTGCATCACCTCTCCAGGGTACCGGTTATGAATTGGATGCAATAGCTGCTGTTGTAATCGGCGGGACAAGCTTAATGGGAGGTTCGGGTGGTATCCATAAAACCATATTAGGTGTTCTCGTGGTGGGTATACTTGCAAATGCGTTAAATGTTGTCGGTGTAAATGCATATGCACAGCTTATAGTCCGGGGAGCAATTATCATACTTGCAGTCGGGCTTGATGGATTAAACAGAGGCGCTGCAATAAAGGGGTTGGTATCATGAATCAACAATCGCAAGGCTTAAAGAAATCCTTCAATATAAAAAGATTTATTGTGGAACAACCTGTTTTTATTATATTCCTTTTGTTTTCTATAGTGATTGGGATATTAAAACCAAACTTTCTGGGGCTTTCAAACGTAAGAAATCTGTTTATGGACATATCGGTATATGGCGTTGTTGCTTGCACAATGACAATTGCCATTATTTGCGGCGAATTTGACTTAAGCGCAAGTTCAACATTTATCTGGTCACAAATACTTTTTTGCACTTTACTTAATCGTTGGGGTGGGTCAGCCCTGGGAATATTAGCTGCAGCTATTGTCACTTTGATTTCTGGTATGATAATTGGAAGTGTAAATGGTCTTATTGTGACGAGACTTAAGATAAATTCATTTATCACAACTTTGGGAATGATGATAATCATTAAAGGCGTTGCCTTGGTCTTTACTGATGGGAAAATGGTTAGCACTTCAAATGGGTTTATTGCAAAAATGGGAACAGGCGCTTTACTTGGGATACCATATTTGGTTTATATATATGTAGTTTTTGTGGCTATTGCATTTTTTGTGATGAAATATACGAGGTTCGGAAGGAATATTTTTGCGACAGGCGGAAATGCAGTTGTAGCAAAGCTGTCAGGTATTAAAACATTATTTTATAAATATATGGTTTTTGTAATTATCGGGTTTGCTTCCGCGCTTGCCGGCATAATGCTTGTTTCCCAAGTCAGGGCAGGTTCCGTATTGTATGGAACTGATCTGGCGTTAACTGCAGTTGCGGCAACCGTTATCGGAGGGACGTCCTTATCCGGAGGAAGCGGTAGTGTTGCAAAGACTTTTCTTGGAATGTTGGTGCTTGGGATATTGTACAAAGCGCTGATATTTCTAGGATTGCAGGCATATTATCAAACTTTAATAAAAGGTTTGGTATTGGTTGTTGTTGTTGCCGCAGATGCATATTTAAACAGGAGTGGAAACATCAGAAAATGAGAATTGCGGTTGCCTCACTTCAGCAGGAAACAAATACGCTCAGTCCAATCCCAACCACATATGAAGACTTTGTATGTGCGTTTGGAGAAGATATGCTGGGCAAAATAGATGTCGTTGACATATTTAAAAATGCCGGTGCGCAGATAATCCCTACATTATATTGCAATGCTTTGCCGGGTGGTATGGTGGTAAAAAAGGATTTCCTGCAGTTTGAGCGGAAAATCACTGATATAATCCAAAAAGAAAGTATTGGCGGCATTGACGGAGTCTGGCTATATCTTCACGGAGCAATGTTTGTACAAGGCATAGGTTACAGTGAAAAACATTTGCTGGAAAGTATTCGAAAGATAACCGGTTATGATATTCCAATTGCAGCTGCGCTTGATTTCCATGCTAACAATACCGATGAAATCGTAAATCTTGCAAATATCATATGCGGATACAGGACCGCTCCGCATCGTGATATGGTGCAAACAGAGAGGAAAGCCGCAAAATTACTGCTTGAATGCATAAGAAGGAATATTCTGCCAAAACCAAAAATCGCCCGCGCAAATGTGATAGTGCCGGGAGATATGGTGCAGACAGATAATGAACCTCTCAAATCTATTTTTAGGCAGGCAGACATCACAGACGCCGCTCAGGGCTTTTTATGTGCAGAGGTGTTTAACGGCCAGCCATGGGTAGATTCAGAATATACAGGGCCGTCCGTAATTGTTATTCATGAGAGTGACGGGGAACTGGCCCGGAAAGAAGCCGATAGGCTCGCGCGAATGTTTTACGACAGACGGTACGAATTTAAATTTGAAATCGAAGCAGTTGATGCTGCCATGGCATTGGAAATTGCAGAAAAGTCCTGCCATAGGCAGGTTTACATATCTGACAGTGGCGATAATACAACAGCCGGTGCGGCAGGGGATAATGCCTATATGTTAAACAGGGTCATTGAAGGGAACTTAAAAAAGAGTGTGCTTATTGGCGGGATTGCTGACTGCGGGGCGGTCGCCAAATGTTTTTCAGCAGAAGTCGGGGATGTAATGGAATTGACATTGGGTGCTTCGCTGGATATAAAAAGCGAGCAGGCAGGAATCACTTGCAAGCTTATTCACAAGGGAAATATTTTAGGCTGGTATGGCGAGGATGCAGGGCGCGCTGCAGTTGTCAATACAGGGAATATAACAATTATAATAACAGAAAAACGCACAGCGCTTATTCGACGTGAGATATTTGAGTCTGTGGGAGTAAACATTGATGATTATGGTATTATAATAGTAAAGCTTGGCTATCTTTATCCGGATTTGGCAAAAATTGCCCCTAAAGCTATTCTTGCTTTAACGCCTGGCGCAAGTACGGAACAACTGGCAGACATGGGGCACAAAAACATCCGCCGACCGATGTATCCGCTTGATGATAATTTTATGTGAAATATCAATTATTTACTGCTGAATAATTCTCTATTTTGAAAAAAATTTTAGTTTATTCAGAAGGAATTATTTTAAAAATTTAAAATTTCAGCCAATTATTTGGCACAAACTGATTATGTGGTTATGTAAATTTTATATCTACTCCGCTATTATTTTCTATTGAAAGTTCTACAGCATCCATAATCATCTGCGCTTTTATTGCATCATCGATTGTTGAAAGGGGCTTCCCTCCATTTAAACAAATATCAATAAAATGGTTGACTTCATTTTTAATACCTTCAGGATACGCGACATAGACCCTTGAATGCGTTATCCCTTTTTTGGCCAATACCCAGTCCTGCCAGGAGTATCTTGCCGAGCCTTCGGTCCCAAGGACTTTAATTAGTAAGGTCCAGGGGTCTGAAGACAAATCATCTGCAGCAAAACTGACTTCCAAATGAGCCAATGCATCATTTTCAAGCTTTAAATTGACCATGGCTATATCTTCTCTTGTAAGTTTTGCATAATGCAGGCATGTTTTCATTGCCATAACCTGCTTGGGATCGCCGGCAAGATATAACATTGTATAAATATGGTGGGTCAATATTTGTCTTATGACACCGGGGTAAAGCTGTGCAAGCTCCTCACTGTGAAAAGCATTAAAAAGGTAATAAAATGAAGTCAATGTTCCAATTTCGCCGCTGTCTATCATTTTTTTAATCCGCAAAATTCCGTCTTCATAAATAACATTATGGCCCGGCATGCAGATAATCCCGGCTTTTTCAGCGCATTTTTTTATCTCTTTTATTTCGTTTACCGACATGCCAACCGGTTTTTCAATCAGGACGTGCTTGCCTTTTTCAATAGCAAGCCTGGCAAAATCCAGATGTGTCTCAAGATTTGTAAGGATAAAAACAACATCGATTTCCGGATCATTGACTAAATCCTGCGGTTCTTTATATGACTTGCATGAAAATTGTTTTGCCCTTTCTTCTGCCCTTGACCGGGTCCTGTTCCAGATCCCAACAAGTTTTGCATTTTTATTTGCCTTTATTGCTTCTCCGTGTATAATCGATATACCGCCGGCACCAATAAAACCCACGCCTAATTTTTTTTCTGCCATATCTGTCTCCTTGATTTATTATCGATTTTGTTGTTCATATTTTTTCCAGATTTCACAGAATTTGATACATGATGTAAATTTGAAACCGTCATTCAAGCAGGCATCTATATAATCATCAAGCGCTTTAACAGTAAAATCGCCGCAATTTTTTGAAAGTTCGGGCTTAAAGATAAAGGTTCCTTCGTCATATTCAAATTTTTGGGGCATTTTCTCAAATTCCCATGGGTGCAGGTAAAATAAAAGGACACAGATATCTGAAAGTTTGCTTTGTTGTTCAATTACATATTTCTGTGTTTCAAAAACGAAATCTGCGCCCAGCAATCTTAGCAGCGGCCACTGGTCATTTCCGCAGAAATACTTGCTGTAGTCGTTTTTATCATCAAGGAATGCAAAGTTGGGAATTTCCAGGATATTCATATTGCCCTTTTCCAGCCAGTTATCCCCTGAAGGGTGATAAGGCAGGAGCTGTTTTTTGTGGGCAGAAAGTGAGTAGGAAGCATCGGCTTTAAAACCCAATTTTTCCAGGATTTTTATCTGCCCCTGCCCCTGCCATAATCTCGGAGCCCTGAAAGTAACGGGCTGCTGCTTTGAGAGCGCTTTTACAATCCTTATATTCTCTATCAGCCTTCCCTCCAGCTCAGATTCAAGGATAGGGCTGTCATTGGGCATATTGAAAGCTGCATCACCGACTGTTTCATGTTTTAAGCTGTGACATCCGACTTCGAATCCGGCCTCAGCGATTTCAACCACTTTTTCAGGATTGTTTAAAGCCGTATCACCTGTAAACAAAAAAGTGGCATCAATGCCATACTTCTTTAATACGGATAATATTCTACCGGTTCCGTATTTTACCCCATTATAGGTCTTTAGATAACTTCCGATATCAGTCTCCATGTCAAAACCAAAAATTATATACTTTTCCATAATTCACCTCTCTAAAATAATTAAAAAAAGCTTTTAAAGAAATAGTTTTTTCCGACTTAAAAATATCAAATCTTATTATTGGCAACGTTACCAATCTTACATTATAACTTGTATGATGTCAAACAGAAAGTAATATTTAATACCGAAGATCACCTATTCTTCATTTGCTCGGCGATCTCGTGAAGATGCACCCATCTGTCCATTTTTTCTGCCAGCTGAACCTGGAGGGCTTTTTGCTTTGCCGTAAGTTCCCGCATCCTTACATAATTGGACCAGCATTTATTCATTTCTATTGAAAGGTCAGCAATTTCTGCTTCCAGTTTCCCGATCTCGCTGTCTATTACCGCAAATTCCCTGCTTTCTGCAAAAGTGAACTTTAACTTTTTTAAGTCCGCATCCGGCTGCTTTAATGCTTTGGCAAAGGGCTTCACCTTTTCCTCCTGAATGGCAATGCTTTTCAAATAAGTGTCGACATTATTAAAGGGCTGGATAATACCGCCGCTTTTAATTGCCAGTAGTCTGTCAGTGGTCTTATCAAGAAAATACCTGTCGTGGGATGCAACAACTACAACCCCCCGGAAATATTCAATGTACTCCTCAAGAACTTCCAGCGTTTGGATATCAAGGTCGTTGGTCGGCTCATCAAGCAAAAGAACATTTGGTTTTTCCATAAGGACCTTTGCCAGCATTAACCTTCGCCTCTCCCCGCCTGAAAGGTTTTTAATAAGGCTATACTGCTGGTTTGAATCAAACAGCAGCCTCTCGAGCATCTGGCCGGCTGATATTGTTGTTCCATTGCCAGTTTCAACGATTTCAGCTGTTTGTTTTATGAGATCTATCATTCGTAAAGAAGTATCCATGCCCTCATTATTCTGGCGGTAATAAGCTATCCTGACTGTTTCCCCGGTACTGATTGTTCCCGATTCAGGCGACATCAGCCCGGCTGTAAGATTTAAAAGCACCGTTTTGCCTGAACCGTTTGGACCAACAATACCTATCCTGTCCCCCGGGCTTATTATTATGCTAAAGTTTTTTATGATATTTTTACCGTTAAATGATTTGGATATATTATCAAATTCGAGTACCTTTTTTCCAAGACGCCTGTAAGCAACCGGTATCTCAAGCACAGTTTTAACTGTTTCAGTTTTTGCAGCTTTTATTTCCTCAAACCGGCCTATCCTTGCTTTCTGTTTTGTAGTACGCGCTTTTGCTCCGTGCCGTATCCACGCCAGTTCATTTATATATAAACGCCTGCGTTTCTCATCAATTTGGTTCTGCGCTTCTTCCCGCAATGTTTTCTTTTCCAGGAAATATTCAAAATTACCGTCATAGCAGTAAAGCTTGCCCTTGTCTATTTCGATGATACGGTTAACGACCCTATTGAGAAAATAGCGGTCATGGGTCACCAGCATAAGAGCGCCTCTAAGCTGGCTTAAATAATCTTCCAGCCATTTAATAGTTTCCAGGTCAATATGATTTGTAGGTTCATCCAGTATAAGCAAATCTGCGGGGTGTATCAAAGCTTCTGCAAGAGCAATTCTTTTTTTTTGGCCGCCGGATAAGTTTTTTATTTTCACTGTGACATCAGATATCCCCAGTTTGTTTAATATGCTCTTTGCCTGTGATTCAACTTTCCATGCATCTGACTGGTCCATTTTTACAGTAAGCTCAGTAAGTTTTTCCTGGAGATTTTCATCATCCGGATTTTCTGAAAACAGGTGCGCCGCATTTTCATATGAGGTGATTATTTTCATCAACGGGTGTTCACCGTGTAATATAGATTCAAGGACATTGGCGCTTTCTTCAAACTCTGGCGTCTGCGAAAGAGATTGTACAGCAAGGCCGGATGAGCGGACTATCTTTCCAGAATCCGGCTCAATATTGCCGCTGACCAATTTTAAAAATGTTGATTTTCCGGTTCCGTTAATCCCGACCACGCCTATGCGGTCGTTATCATTAATGCCAAAAGACACATTTTCAAATAAAATCTTTTCCGTAAATCCTTTTGTCACATTTTCCATTGAAAGAATATTCATGTTGTTACTATATCATAAGTCTGCGTTAAGTTTTCTTATGTTCTTAAAAATTTTATTTCTTTGACAAACAGTTATAGAAAATCTATTATTGTTGAAATTTTATTGACAAGGAGTAATGCTGACATGGCTGACAGAGGTTTTAAGGTTTACCCATACCGGTGGACGATACTTGCTGTATTTATGCTTGTAAATATAGCGATCCAGATTTTATGGATATGTTTTGCTCCGATAACAGGTCCGGCCGCCCAATTCTATGGAGTGTCTGACTTACAGATAGGGCTTTTGGCAATGCTTTTCATGATAGTTTATGTTCCGCTTTCCATACCGGTATCATGGATGATAGATACATTGGGATACCGAAAATCAGTAAATATCGGTGTAGGCATAATGGCTGTTTTTGGCTTGTTGAGAGGCGTTTTTGCAGCCAATTACACAATCGTTTTACTCACTACCATAGCACTTGCAGTATCGCAGCCTTTTATGATGAACTCGATAAGTACAGTGGCAGCCAAATGGTTCCCGATACAGGAGCGCGCAACTGCTTCCGGGCTTGCCCTCGTCGCCAACTTTCTTGGAATAGCTATAGGCCAGGTTCTTTCTCCTATCCTTTTCCTTCGTTTCGGTATAGCCGGAATGCTGTTGATATATGGCGGCATTGCAGCATTTACCGCAATTATATTTGTTATTTTTACCCGCGAAGCGCCGCCCACCCCGCCATGCCCGCAGGGGATGGAAACGCGGGCGCTTATGCTTGATGGATTAAAAAGCATGCTCAGGATGAAGGATGTGTGGATAATGCTTGGATTGTTCCTTGTAGGGATGGGTATATTTAACGGAATTTCCACCTGGATAGAAAGTATTGTCAGGTCAAGGGGCTTTTCAATTTCCCAGGCCGGAAATCTTGGCGGAGTATTGCTTATTGGCGGGATAGCCGGGGCAATAGTCCTGCCCATTTTTTCTGACAGGCTTCACAAGCGCAAGATATTTATGCTCCTCGGAATGGCTTTGGCCATCCCCGGGATGATAGGTGTGATTTTTGCAAACCAGTATTGGCTTACTATGGTTTCAATGTTTTTTCTTGGATTTTTCCTTATAAGCCTTGCGCCGGTAGGTTACCAGTATGTTGCAGAAATAACGCATCCGGCACCGGAAGGCACATCAAACGGGCTGCTGAATCTGGCTGGGCAGGCATCTGTGGTCTTTATATATGGAATGGAAGCGCTGAAAGGAAAAGACGGCTCTTTTAGGCCTTCACTGCTGGTCCTTGCAGGCTTAATGGTTTTGTGTGTATTCCTGATACTTTGGCTTAAAGAGTCTGCCATGGTGCAGTCCCAGAAACTTTCAGAAGAACCATAATAATTATTAAATATAAACATATCTTATAGGCTGGGGAATTGCATCAAACTTTAAATTTGGTTAAAATATTACTGCCCAAAACCTTGCAATATTACAGGACTTTGGGCAATCTTGTACAAAAATTTGTGATATTAAAATAAAGACACTCTTTTTATGGCCGCTCTTTGATAGGCAAAGATTTTATTTCTTGTCTACCTTTGAAGCATTCATTTTGCTTACTCCCCACAATATTTTATTAATTATTCATATTTTGCTAAAAACTGCCGATAAAATTGGTAGTTACAGCAATAATTGCAAATATTAATAATAGGGTATCAAACAGAAGGATTAAATGTCAGACATAACTAAAATTAAAACTGTTCTAATCAGCAATTCTGAAAGAAAAAATGAGCTTATTGTTAAATCTCTTGAAAAATTTCAGGATATACATATAACAAAGACCATGACAGGAATCAGGCATTTGGAGCATATTCTAAAAGAAAATAAACTTGTGATTGCTATCCTAGGCCCGGATTTAAATTTCGAGGATATTGAAAAGATCATACAAAATAATGAAAATAGTCTGCGTTTTGTCATGGTTATTGCCTTAGTCGCTGAAGTCACTGGAAATCTATTAAAAAGAGCTCTTAAGCTTGGAATTTCTGATATTATACAATTTCCATTTGAATCGGATGATTTTAAAGATGCGATTGTCAAAATAACAAAAATACTGGGGCAATATGCTTCTTATGATGAAGAAAATAAAGCTAATGTGGAAAATAAATTAAAGCTTTTATGTAAAAATATAATGGTTTTCAGCACAAAAGGTGGAGCCGGAAAATCTTTTGTTGCAACGAACCTTGCAATTAATTTATTAAAAAAGAGCTCAAAAGATGTGGCATTATTTGATATGCATTATGATACTGGTGATGCATCATTGATTTTAAACATTTACCCTAAACAGACAATTTTTGACTTGACTATGATAAAGGAAATTCTAACTTTGGAGTTTTTAAATGGTTTTTTATCCACTCATCCTTCCGGGATAAAAATATTGCCTGCGCCAACGGATCCTTCGCAATCTGAGTTGATAGATCTTGGTACTACTATTAAAATGTTTGATATGCTTAATAAATTTTTTGATTACTTGGTTATTGATTGTCCATCCAGATTTTCAGAAGAAGTTCTTGCTATGCTTAAGAGATTGGATTGGCTTTGTATGGTTTCAAGCATGGATGTTGCAAGCATAAAAAATTTAAAAGTTTCTTTAAATCTCCTGAGACAGTTGAAATTTCCAGACCATAAAATAATTACTATCATGAACAGGGCGAATACCAAAGTCGGCATAGATTTAAATGAAATAGAAGCAACAATATTAAGAAAAATCGACATTTTTATTCCTAGCAGCATAATGGTTCCTATATCTATGAATAAGGGCAAATCAGTTATCGAACTTTATCCTAAATCAGCTGTTGCAGGCAGTATAGACAAACTTACCAGCATGATAATGAAAAAATAATTTTCGAAAAATCCTTCTATAAACTTTATATAGATTACATATTCCTGCAATTATTGAAACTTTTCAGCACAATAAATAATACAAGTGCCCATAGTCATAGATTGTGTAGTTATTGATTTCCACCCCGCTATTTTTAGTTTATCCACAATAATTTCGGGGTTCGGGAATTCCCTTATTGACTCAGCAAGGTGCCGGTAGGCATTTCTTTTTCCTGTAATAATTTTCCCTATGTTTATTAAAATCCTGTTTAAATAAAACCTGTATAATTTGCTGAAAATCCCTCTTTGCGGCATATTAAACTCCATTATCAAAAGCCTGCCGCCCGGGGCTGCTATCCTGTAAAACTCCTCAATGGCTTTATCCCTGTCTATAATATTTCTTAACCCAAAAGCCACAGTTATCAAATCAAAATAATTATTATCAAAGGAAGTATTTGCCGCGTCGGCTTCTGAAAAACTTATTTTGGGGATGTGTTTTGACCCTCCAAGTTTTAAAAGCCTCTTTTTGGCTATTTCAAGCATTTCTTTTGAAAAGTCTATCCCAAAAATCTCAGTTTGCTGAAGATCTTTTTCGGGTATTTTGTTAAGCACAGAAAAAGTCGACATGCCTGTACCGCAGCAGGCATCAAGAATTCTTCTTTCAATGCCTTTGATGTGGGAGTTAAATCTTTTGCGCCAGTATTTTTCAATCCCGAAACTTAATAATGTATTGGCCATGTCATATTTTTCGGAAATGGAACTGAAAATTTCTTTTACTTTTTTTTCATGCATAAAATTTCTTTAGGAAATAAAATTTATATTTAAGTTAAAATAGAATAATATCTTTAATATATATTTTTACAAACAAAATAAGTATTTTTCAGCAAAAGCATATAAAATAATATTAAAATATGCGGTTGGCTTTAAGAAAGGTTTAAAAAAATGAAATGGGAAAAACCGTCTGCTGAAATTATCAGCACTTTTGAAAAGATAGTGCCGGCCATTGCTGGAGTCGAAAAGCGAAAGATGTTTGGCCTTCCCTGTGTTTTTGTAAATTCAAATATGTTTATGGGTGTCCACCAGGATAATATAATTTTAAGGCTTTCTAAAAGTGACAGGGAATCATTTCTTAAACTTGAAGGCGCAAAGGAATTTGAGCCCCAGCCGGGAAGGATTATGAAAGAATACGCAGTTTTTCCTGAATGGATGCTTAAGCAGGAAGGTGGAGATATCCTGAATGATTGGGTTTACAAATCATTCGAATATGCCGCTTCTTTACCGCCAAAAGAAAAAAAGTAATATACTACAAATTATTAAAAACCTTAAATGATTACGGCTTTAAATCAATAAAATATTATTGTCTTAAAGATAGCGGAAGAGCAATTTAGTGAAAATATCAAATATATGGCGGCTTTTGAGGATTTTACTGATTTTTTCAAGGAAAACAACTAATGTAAAGGCAAAAGAGCTGGCGCAGGCTCTGGAGATCTCTGTCCGCCAGGTTTACCGTGATATTGAATGCCTTAAACAGGCTTCAGTTCCCATCTACTCTGATAAGAATGGTTTTTCCCTGATGCCTGACTTTTATATGCCTAAAATCAGTCTCGAAACTCCTGAGATACTGACTTTGCTGATTTTATGCAGTTCGATTAAGGCTCAGAAGGGCACGCCTTATTGCGAGTTGCTGACAAGCGCCTGCGATAAAATAGTCAATGCATTGCCCGATGGTTTAAAAAAAGTCTTTTTAAACCCGGCTTATGATGTTATGGTAGATTTTGGTCTTGAAACAAAGGTTGACTACAGGAAAATTGAAGAAATGTTCAGCCTGATATATGAAGCCTCCATTGCCAAAAAACAACTTCTTATAAGCTACTATGGGATTGATACAAAAGACACCACTGAAAGAGTGGTTGACCCATACGCTTTTAAGCTGAACTTTGGCATATGGTATCTGATAGGTTTTTGCCACTTAAGAGGCGAGATCAGGACTTTCAGGATTGACAGGATAAGGCAGTCGGAAGTCTTGAATAAGTCATTTGATATCCCGGAAAATTTTAATATTGATGATTATTTTCTGGGCAGCTGGGGTATAATGAAGGGTCCTGAATATAAAGTCAGATTGAAATTTTCTGCAAGTATTGCTGATTTTATTTCAGAGTGCAGCTGGCATCCTTCCCAGAAACTGTCTAAAAATAAGGACGGCAGCCTTAATGCAGAATTTAATGTGGATGGCTTGAGTGAAATAAAAACATGGGCGATGGGTTTTGGCGAAAACGTGGAAGTACTCGAACCTGCTGAGCTTAAGGAGGATATTGTCAAAACAATGGAAAAAACTCTTCTGCTTTATAAGCTTTCCGGTAAAACTTAGAATTTTATTTGGAGAATTCTGCAAAAACCGGGTAAAAGATTTGATTAAAATAAAAAATTATCGGTGATAAGATTTGGCTATTGACCATAAAAACTTATATGACTCTGAGCAGGTTTCGATGGACTATGGGAATAGGGATTATCTTGAACCTGCTGAAGAAACTTTGATAACTGAGCTGGGCCCGGGCATGCTTGCTGCCATGGACATGCTGGATATGGGAGTAGGGGGAGGAAGGACCACTAAATATTTTGCACCCCTTGTCAGATACTATATTGGCGCAGATTATGCCCCTGCGATGCTGAAAGTCTGCAAAAAAAGATTTGCCGGGGATTTCAATTTTATTGAATGCGACGCAAGGGCAATGGAAGGCTTTAATGATAATTCTTTTGACTTTGTCCTGTTTAGCTTCAATGGGATTGACAGTTTTTCTCATAAGGACAGAATGGCTGCCCTAAAGGAAGTTCAGAGGGTTTTAAGAAACGGCGGGATTTTCTACTTTTCTTCCCATAACCTGAATTGGACAGGGCTAGAGGGTCTTTTCACTATAAAAAACAGCATAAAGAAAATATCTGCTTCTGACGGAAAACGGGAAAACGAAAACAGGAATCCGTTAATGCACGTACTTAGAGGCACTAAAGCTGCATACAGGATTTTTAGGCTTAACTTTTTAAACCGGACCGTTGATATGAAAAGTTTTATTGATAAGTTAAGGAGGAATGAAAAAGGTGACATATATGATAATTCCTTAAATGGCATAGCGAGCATATATTATGTCACTCCTAAAGAACAGAAGAGACAACTTAAAGAAACTGGGTTTATTGATATTTTCACTTACAGCCGCTCCGGTATAAAGACGGATAATGACGAATTGCTCAGTCAGGGAGGCTGGGTCTATTATTTATGCAAAGTAAGCAAACCCTGACCGTAAAAAATCATTTTTTATGCTATATTAAACGTTTACTTTTTTATTTATTTTTTATATAATCAAAATATATTCAATTTATTTTCAATTTTGCCAGATAATTTTGCCTGATAATTGGCGGGTAGTTAAGCTTTCAGGAAACCCATAGTTTGCATTTAAAGATTTTATTGATACAGACTGGTATGCCTTAATAAGGTTAAAAGTAAAAAAATAAAACAGGAGGTTGCATGAGCATATCTTCAGGTGAAAGATTAACCGCTACATTTGAAGGAAAAATCCCGGATATGGTAGCAACATATGACATAATGCATAATATAGGGCTCATGGAGCATTTAACAGGCAGGGAAATAAGTGAAAAAAATGCTGAGGATGTTGCATGTGAAGCAGTAGGTAAAGTTCTGGACCTGGTGAGACACTTTTCTATTCCATCAAAAAAAGAACCTGAAATGGTAACAGACATAGACGGGTTTGTTTATAAAAAAGACTGGTGGACCATTCAGGTTTTAAAAAGACCTTTTAATTCGTTAAATGATGTCATCCAAATGGTAAATAAAGATATTGAAAGAATATATGATTGCATATCCAAAAAGAAAGTGTGCAGGCAGGCGCTATTTCCGGTACAGCTTTTTGGAGAAGGATGTGAGTATTTTGACGAAATAAAAGAAGAATTTAAAAGATGTGTTGACAAGATGAATGGTACCCGGATGATTGCACCGGAAAGCTGTACACTCTATATTGCTCTTGAAAGATACGATATACAATGGTGGTCCTATCTATATAACGACTATCCGGAAGTGGCCTGTAAATATCTTGATGCATTAACGGACTATGAACTTGCAAGAATTGACAATTTTGCAGATTTGTCTTTGACCCCGTTTTCTTTTACATCGGATCCAATTGGAGTAAACGACAGCCTAATGTTTACCCCTGATTTTACTTTCAATGTGCTGCTTCCCAGGACAAAAAAGATTATCCAACGCTGGAAAAGTTATGGCTACTACCACATATACTTTGCAGATGGTTACAAATGGCCCATACTTGATGAGGTACTTTCATGGGGGCTTGTTGATGCTGTGGACCCTTTTGAACCTTTATCCCATATGGATGTTAAAAGATTCAGGGAAAAATATCCCGATACTGTTATTTGCCAGCCTGTCGACTGCCAGAATCTT
>Ga0182021_10002775_pt1 | contig 20527 bp, 19 predicted proteins | sample 612E3MmetaG_FD_120493 | JGI IMG/M metagenome (GOLD analysis project Ga0182021, IMG submission 120493) | Permafrost microbial communities from Stordalen Mire, Sweden - 612E3M metaG (Illumina Assembly) | ecosystem: Environmental > Terrestrial > Soil > Wetlands > Permafrost | place: Sweden... | reverse complement strand
GGTTCTCACCAACGCGTCCACACCGTCGGCCGCGGTGTCGTGCGGTGACGGGTGGACCTCGGTGGCGGCGCCGGCACAGGCCATAGCCGTGGTGGGGCTCGGCGCCGACGCGTACGTGGTCGCGGGTGACCGGCTCTGGCGGGCGACGCTTCCCGCCTGCTGACGCGCGCACCCGTGAGGGGCACTGGCTCCCGCCCACTAGGATGGTCTGCGTTCTCACGGCTGCCGTCGAGCGGCCGAACACACGCGCTACTAGGGAGTCCGAACACCGCCATGGCCGAATTCGTCTTCACCATGCACAACGTGCGCAAGACGCTCGGGGAGAAGCTCATCCTCGACAACGTGACCATGTCGTTCTACCCGGACGCCAAGATCGGCGTCGTCGGGCCGAACGGCGCGGGCAAGTCCACGATGCTCAAGATCATGGCCGGCCTGGAGAAGGCGAACAACGGCGATGTCATGCTGGCCAAGGGCGCCACCGTCGGGATCCTCATGCAGGAGCCGCCGCTCACTGAGGACAAGACGGTCCTCGAGAACGTCCAGGAGGGCGTCGCAGAGACCAAGGCCTTGCTCGACAGGTACAACGAGATCAGCGTGGAGCTCGGCGAGCCGGATGCCGACTACGACGCGTTGCTCGCCGAGATGGGTGACCTGTCCACCGAGCTCGACCACCGCCAGGCCTGGGAGCTCGACTCGCAGCTCGACCAGGCGATGGACGCGCTGCGCTGCCCCGACCCGGACATGCCGGTCAACATCCTCTCCGGTGGCGAGCGGCGTCGCGTCGCGCTGTGCAAGCTGCTGCTCCAGCAGCCCGACCTCCTGCTCCTCGACGAGCCCACCAACCATCTCGATGCGGAGAGCGTGGCCTGGCTCGAGACCCACCTCAAGTCGTACCCGGGCGCCGTCCTCGCCGTGACCCACGACCGGTACTTCCTCGACAACGTCGCGGGTTGGATCTGCGAGGTCGACCGCGGCCAGCTGCACCCGTACGAGGGCAACTACTCCACGTACCTCGAGACCAAGCGCGCCCGCCTCGCCATCGAGGGCAAGAAGGACGCGAAGCGCGCCAAGATCCTCGAGCGCGAGCTCGACTGGGTGCGTCAGAACCCGAAGGCGCGCCAGGCCAAGAGCAAGTCGCGTCTGACGCGCTACGAGGAGCTCGCGGCCGAGGCCGAGCGGGGCCGTCCGATGGACCTCGCCGAAATCAACATCCCGGCCGGTCCGCGACTGGGCGCGGAGGTGCTCGAAGGGGCCAAGCTCACCAAGGGCTTCGGCGACCGCGTGCTCATCGACAACCTGTCGTTCACGCTGCCGCGCGCCGGCATCGTCGGCATCATCGGCCCGAACGGCGTCGGCAAGACGACGCTGTTCAAGATGGTCGTCGGCGAGGAGCAGCCCGACTCAGGCGCGCTCAAGGTCGGCCAGACGGTCAAGTTCAGCTACGTCGACCAGGGCCGTTCCGGTCTCGAGCCAGGAAAGAACGTCTGGGAGGTCGTCTCGGACGGGCTCGACCACATCAAGGTCGCGAACTTCGAGATGCCGTCCCGCGCGTACGTGGCGTCGTTCGGCTTCAAGGGCCCCGACCAGCAGAAGCTCGCCGGTGTGCTGTCCGGCGGTGAGCGGAACCGCCTCAACCTCGCGCTGACGCTCAAGCAGGGCGGCAACGTGGTCCTGCTCGACGAGCCGACCAACGACCTGGACGTCGAGACGCTGCAGTCCCTCGAGGACGCGCTGCTCGACTTCCCCGGCTGCGCAGTGGTCATCTCCCACGACCGGTGGTTCCTCGACCGCGTCGCCACGCACATCCTCGCGTGGGAAGGCGACCACGAGGAGGCGGCGAACTGGTTCTGGTACGAGGGCAACTTCGGCGACTACGAGGAGAACAAGGTCTCCCGCATGGGCATCGAAGCGGCCCGTCCGCACCGCGCCACGCACCGCAAGCTCACGCGCTGAGCTCGCGGCTCGGTCACGTCAGGCTCGTAACCAGCTCCTGGTCCTGACCAGCAGAGAGACGAAAGCGATGAGGGCGATCGCGCCGCCGACCATGGTCAAGACATCGCCGAAGCCCCCTTGGCCGTGGATGAGCGTGAGGACAAGCCCGATGACGCAGGCCGCAGCTCCGATCCCGGCTGCAATGGGGGCTGCCCGTTGCGGGCCCCGCTCTGCGGAGAGGAACACGAGCCCCACGAGGGCGATGCCGCACGCGTCGCCCACGAGCGCGATGATGACGGTCCAGCCGCTGAAGAAGGTACCGGCCGCGAGGGACAGGAACCCGAGAACCAGCCCGAGAACATCATGTGGTCGTGGTTGCGGGGTCCCCGCGGGGTTCGGCATCCCGGGAGGTGTCCCCGGTGCGTAGGGGCCGGGTCCGGGAAATTGGCTCATTCCCGCACGATAGCGGGAGGAGATGAGCTCCGGGCGGTCGATACTGACCCCATGACGTTTGACGCCGAGTTCCTGGCAGCCATCGCACCCGCGCTCCGTACCATCGACCAGGCGCCAGGCTCCGGGACCGATCCTGCCGGCGTCGTGACGGTGGAGGTTGGCCGTGGCGGAGCGTTCTCCCGCGTCGACATCCGCGACTCGTGGCCGCGGCTCGGCGGAGCCGATGCGCTCGTGGCCGCGGTGCTGATGGCCAACGCAACAGCGCTGGCCACGGGCATGGGACTGGCCGTGGACGTCGAGGCGGCTCGTACCTACCGTCCTGGCAGTGGAGCAGAGATCCTGCGCGGCATGATCGACCGTGCGAGGCAGGCAGAGCCCGACACCGCCGCGGCGAGCGCCGTCCTCGCACGCATGATGCAGTCCCAGACGATGCCCGCACCCTTGACACCCACCGAGGCGGAGGCGGCGTTGGCACGACTCGACGCCCGTCAGCGGGCCGGGTCGCCCGGCGATCATGCACTGCGCGAGGTCGCCGATCCGCAGCGCTACGTCGTCATCTCCCTCGACCCGGCCGGGTGTCTCATCGACATCTCGATCTCTCCGCACTGGGCCGACGGCAAGTCCGGCAAGGCGATCGCCGGCCATGTGAACGACCTCGTACTGAACTCCGACCGATCGGACATCCATGGCTGACTTCACCGTCGCCGTCGCCGACCTCCTCAACGACGCCGCCCGGTTCCACGAGCTGTCCAACCGGTTCACCAACTTCGGCACCGTCATGGGCGCGGTCTCCGCGGCGGCCGTCGACGACTGGGGCTTCTGGGAGTCGTACAAGTCGGCCGTCGACACCGTCATGTCGGCAACGGCGGCTCAGGCCGCAGCCGGATCTCAGCAGCTCGACACGACGGGCACGGTGCTCGGCCAGGTAGCCGTGACGTACACGCAGGAAGAGCTCGACAACACCCACCGTGCAACCAACATCTTCTGAGGACTCTCGATGACCGCCGTCCCCGCTCCGCTCCCGATGCCCGCCTGGCAGGAGGACCCCACCATCCAGGCTCTGCTCGACGGGATCAAGACCTGCCAGCAGAAGGCCCAGGACCTGTCGAAGGCCATGACCGACTTCGAGCCCGTCCTGTACGAGAAGCTCCAGTGGCTCCTCGACAAGACGTTAGGTTTGGCCGCACCGTACGTCGGGGAGGTCGTGCTCGCCTGGGAGGGGCTCAAGCGCGGGTTGCCGCCGGTGCTGCAGGCGCTGTACGACTTCCTCAAGCATCTCCGCGCTCCCGCGAAGATCATGGCGCTCGGTCAGTACCTGGTCGGGGCGCCACTGGACCACCTCAACGCTCTCAAGAACGCCACCGACCAGGCCTCGCTCGCGTCCCCGATGACCTGGTCGGGAGACGGCGCCGAGGCGTTCTTCACTGTCGCAGGCAACCATGAGAAGGCGATCGCCGACATGGCGTCGGTCCTGACTCCGGTAGGGGGAGCGGTCCTCGACTTCGGGGTCGCGACACGCAACGACTGCCTTGCCGCGCTGGTTGCGATCGCCGGGGCACTCGTGGACCTCGCGGTAGGCATCGTCGCGTTGACGCCGCCGATCACGCTGGCCGGCATCCTCATCACCGCTGGCGGGGTCGCGGCGCTGGTCATCCTCTTGACGACCGCGTCCAACTTCTTCATGGAGCAGTCGAAGGTCGAGGCCGAGGCGCTCAAGACCACTGTCGCACGGTACGGGGTGTGGCCCAGTGGCGGTGGCGAGGACAAGACGATGGCGCAGAACATGTCCGACGGGACGGTGAAAGACGGAGACGCCAGTTGGAGCCGCAAGTAGTGCGAATGCTCGCTAATCTGGCTGCGGACGGAGGTACCGATGGGTTGGTTCGGTGATCTGCTGGCGCGGTTCCGGGGCGAAAACGCGGATGACGCGCCCATCGCCGACCGACCGCTGAACATGGACGTCCGTGCTGCTCAGCTCGCCGAGCTGCGCACCACGCTCGAGGAGCTCGTCGAGGCGATGCAGTCGCAGACCGCGCGCATGGACAACCCGGGCTGGCGTGGCAGGGCCCGCGACTACTCGTACGCGCTCGGGGGCGTCCGCGACGTGCTCCGCACGCCGACGCGTGACGGGCTGTACGAGGTGCTCGGATCCGTACGGCCCCTCTATCGCGGTCCCGTGCCTGCGGGGTACGAGGATCTGGCCGGGCTGAACGAGCGTCTGCTCGCCGCACTGGCGCCGCTCCGTGAGCCCGCGCCCGGCGAGTGATCGGCAGCCCTAGTGGCGGCGGAGGAGCTCCGCGAGGGTAATGGCGTTGAGCTCGGTGAGGTCGCTGACCTGCTTTCGGCAGCTGAAGCCGTCGGCGAGGACGACCGCGTCCGGACCGGCCTCGCGCAGCGCTGGCAGCAGCTCGTTCTCGGCGACCGCGAGGGACATGTCGTAGTGGCCCTCCTCGACGCCGAAGTTCCCGGCCAGTCCGCAGCATCCGCCCAGCGTCGTCACGTCCGCGCCGGTCTTCTCCAGCAACGCGGCGTCAGCGTCCCATCCCAGCACGGACGCGTGGTGGCAGTGCGGCTGCGCGACGATCTCGGTTCCGGACAGGTCGGGCGGCGTCCAGTTGAGAGTGTCCGTCAGGAGCTCCGCGAGCGTCCGTACGCCCTTGGCCACCTCGGGAACGCGCGGATCGTCGGGCAGGAGCTCGAGGGCGTCGGAGCGCCACACGGCCGTACATGACGGCTCGATCCCGACGACCGGCACGCCGGACGCCACGATCGGATGCAGGATGTCGAGCGCGTGCCGGAGCTGGTGCCTGGCGCCGTCGAGCTGACCTGTCGTGATCCACGTCAGCCCGCAGCACGCCTGCTGGTCGAGGAACTGCGGGTCGTAGCCCGCGTCGCGCAGTACCTCGATGAGCGCGTCGGTGGTCGACGACTCGAAGCCGTCGGTGAACGAGTCGACCCAGATCACGCACGGCTTGCCGGCGGGGACCATCGTCTGGTCGACCCGCTCCTGACCGACGACCCGGTTCGGACGCGACGCGAAGCGCGGCAGAGGCCGCCGCTGGTCGACGCCAGCGGCCCAGCGCGCGATGTGGACGATGCCCGGCACGCCGAGGAGCACATTGGCCAGCGACCCGAGGCCCGGCACCTTCCCCACGAGCCGGATCCAACGCGGCAGCCAGCCGAGCGAGTAGTGGCTGCGGGGACGGACGCGTCCGCGGTAGGCCTCGTCGAGCACGTGCGACTTGTACGCGGCCATGTCCGTACCGGTCGGGCAGTCGGTCGAGCAGCCCTTGCAGGCGATGCACAGGTCGAGGACCTCGTGGACCTCGTCGGCCTGCCAGCCCCCCGTCACCAGCGAGCCGTTGACCATCTCCTGCAGCACCCGCGCGCGGCCGCGCGTCGACTTCGCCTCGTCGTGGGTCGCCTGGTACGTCGGGCACATCACGCCGCCCGCCGAGTCGGCGGCGACGCACTTGCCCACGCCCGTACAGCGGTGCACATCGGCGGCGAACTGCGGATCGGTGGTGCTGATCGCAGACGACCGGCGCTCCCACTCGCGGATGTGGCTCTCCACCGGGTCGGGGTCGACGAGCACGCCGGGGTTCATCAGGCCATGCGGGTCGAACAGCGCCTTGACCTGGCCGAACAGTTCGATGGCGCCCGGCGAGTACATGGCACTGAGCAGCTCCGACCGTGCGCGGCCGTCGCCGTGCTCACCGGACAACGAGCCGCCGTATGAGGCCACAAGCCTGGCCGCATCGGTGACGAACTCCCGGTAGCGAGCGGGACCGTCGGCGTCGACGAGCGGGAAGTCGATGCGGCAGTGGACGCAGCCGTCGCCGAAGTGGCCGTACGGGAGGCCGTGCAGGTGGTACGAGTCGAGCAGGGCGTCGAAGTCGCGGAGATAGGCGCCCAGCCGCAGCGGCGGTACGGCCGCGTCCTCCCAGCCCGCGTAGGCGGGCTTGGCCAGCGAGACGCCCGCCAGGCCAGCACCATCGGCGCGGATCTTCCACAGCGCCGCGGCGGCGGGTCCTTCGGGCAGCCATCCGTCGATGGCCCCGGACGCCGCGAGAAGCCGTTCGGCCCGTGACTGGACCTCGGCGAGGTCGTCACCGGCCACCTCGACGAACACCCAGCCATCGCCCTTCGGGAGCGGCGGTACGGCCGCATCCCCGCTCCGAGTCCGTACGACCTCGACGATGCGTCGGTCCAGTCCCTCGACCGCTGACGGCGCGAACGGCAGCACGACCGACATCGAGTCGGCGGCCTCGGCCATCGACCCGTAGCCGAGAGCCACGGTCACCCGGTGGACCGGATCGCGCACCAGCCGTACGGTCAGCTCGGTCGCGAGCCCCAGCGTGCCCTCGCTGCCGGCGAAGAAGCGTGCGATGTCACCGGTCAGCAGGTGCTCGAGCGAGTAGCCGGACACCTGGCGCCCGAACCGTCCGAACTCACGCTCGACGAGGCCGCGCTGCGACTCGGCGAGCGCCAGCAGCGCCTGCCCGGTCGCCGAACCACCAGCCGCCGAGAGCCGCAGCAGCTCACCCGTACCGGTCACGATCTCGGCGTCGAGCAGGTTGGTCGCGCTCGTGCCGTAGCCCAGCGCACGCGGCCCGCACGCGTTGTTGCCGACCATGCCGCCGATCGTGCAGCGGGTGGCCGTCGACGGGTCGGGCCCGAAGCGCAGCCCGTACGGCTTCGCCGCCCTCTGCAGCGACTCCTGCACGAGGCCCGGCTCGACGACGGCGGTCATCGCCTCAGGGTCGATCGACCGTACAGCGTCCAGGTGGGCGCCCATGTCGACGACGAGACCGGCTCCGAGAGCGTTCCCCGCGCACGAGGTGCCGGCGCCACGTCCGGTGACGGGCAGCTCCACCGCACGGGCAGCGGCAAGAACGGCCTGCAGCTCATCGGTGGTGCGGGGCTTGGCGACAGCGACAGGGACGATGCGGTAGATCGAGGCGTCCGTCGAGTACAGAGCCCGCGCGGTCGTCGTGCTGTCCACGCAACCCGCCGCATCCCCCAAGTGGTGGCGGAGGTCCATGAGCTGGTCGCCGGCGAGCGCGGTCACAGCGCTCACCCTATGGGGTTCGTGAGCTCTCGCTCACTCGATCTCGGCAGCGAGAACGGCTGCCATGGCGCGGCCGATCGCTTCGAAGTCCTCCGGGGCGACGGCGTCGATGAAGACCTTGCGTACGGACTCCACGTGGCTCGGAGCAGCCTCGACGAGCTTCGCGAACCCGGCGTCGGTGAGCGTGGCGTAGACGCCCCGTCCGTCGTCGCACGTGCGCTCGCGCGCGACGAGCCCGTCGGCCTCGAGTCGGCTCACGGTGTGGGTCAGGCGAGAACGGGACTGGTGGACGAGCAGTGCGAGGTCGCTCATGCGCATCCGGCGGGTCTCCGACTCGGAGAGGACGACGAGGATCTCGTACTCGGCGAGGTCGAGATTGTGAGGACGCAGAAAGTCCGTGAGGACGCTGTCGATGCGAGCCACGCCGAGAAGCCAGGAACGCCAGATCCGCTGCTGTTCAGCGTCAAGCCAGCGGGTCATAGGAGAACTGTATCCATTTGAGAGATAAACGATGTACGGGGGTCCTGCTTTGTCGCGAGCCCCTGCTGTTGTGAGGTGATTGTGGCTACGATCGGCGGCACCACAACGACGTTAGGGGGCGCACCGTGACGGAACGCGAGACCATTGAGGCCAAGTGTCCGCCATCGGTAGGAGCAATGCTTCGGCGACGGGTCCAGCTCACCCCCGCGCGTCCGGCATTCGAATACCCCGACGTCCGGAACACCTGGCAGACGTACACCTGGAGCGACGTCGGTGAGATCTCCGACGCCGTCGCCGCCGCACTGCTCAGCAACGGCGTCGAGCACGAGCAGCGGGTCGCCATCTCGGCGGCGACTCGGGTCGAGTGGATCCTCGCCTGCTACGGGATCGGTCTCGCGGGCGCCGCCACGACGACGATCTACCCGAACACCACCGACGAGGACGTGGCGTTCATCCTGTCCGACTCCGGATCTGTGGTGGCGTTCGTCGAGGACGCCGAGCAGGCGGCCAAGATCACCGCTCACCCTGAGCTCGACGACCAGGTGCGGCTCATCGTCCTGTTCACCGGTGCCGGCGAGGGCGACCGGATCGTGCCGTGGGACGAGTTCCTGGCCAGCGGCAGGGCGTACGCCAAGGCGCATCCCGACGCGGTCAAGAAGGCGACCGACGCCACGGGGCCAGACACCCTGGCCACGCTCATCTATACGTCGGGTACCACGGGGAAGCCCAAGGGGGCCGAGCTGCCGCACCAGGCATGGACCTACCTCGCGGTCGCCATCGACACCATGCACTTCATCGACATGGACGACCTCCAGTTCCTCTGGCTCCCGTTGTCGCACGTCTTCGGCAACTGCCTGATCTACATCCAGCTCCAGATCGGCTTCGCGTCCGCGGTGGACGGCCGCCTCGACCGCATTGTGTCGAACCTCGGCGAGGTGAAGCCGACATTCATGTGCGGTGCACCACGCATCTTCGAGAAGGTCCGTTCAGCGGTGCTGACCGGTGAGAACTCGGTCGGTCTCAAGGGCTCGATAGCCCGCTGGGCATTCGCCAAGGGCCGCGCCGCGATGCCGTACCGCCTGGAAGGCAAGTCGCTGCCCAAGGTCCTGGCCGTGCAGTACGCGATCGCGGACAGGCTGGTGTTCAGCAAGCTGCGAGCCCGCCTCGGGGGACGCATGAAGTTCATGGTCTCGGGCTCGGCGAAGCTGTCCCGCCAGATCCAGGCGTGGTTCTACTCGGCAGGGTTGCTCATCGTCGAGGGGTACGGGCTCACGGAGACCAGCGCCGTCGCGTACGTCAACCACTGGAGCGAGCCCCGCTTCGGCACGGTCGGTCGCGTGACCCCCGGCATGGACAGCATGATCGCCGAGGACGGCGAGGTCCTGGTCCGCGGGCCGCTCGTCATGCGCGGCTACCACGACAACCCGGAGGCGTCCGCCGAGGCGCTCGACGCCGACGGCTGGTTCCACACCGGCGACATCGGCATTCTCGACGAGAAGGGCTTCCTGCGGATCACCGACCGCAAGAAGGACCTCATGAAGACGTCCGGCGGCAAGTACGTGGCGCCGCAGAAGGTCGAGAGCACCATCGTCGCCAACGTGCCGCTCGTGCAGCAGGCGATCGCCGTCGGCGATGGCCAGAAGTACATCGGTGCCCTGCTCGTGCTCGAGCCCGACGCGCTGCGCCGCTGGGCGGAGCGGACAGGCAAGGCCGGTCTCGGCTACGCGGAGATGACCCGGCTTCCCGGTGTGCGCCACTGGATCGACGCGCAGATGAAGCGCGCGAACAGCAAGCTCGAGCGCTGGGAGACCGTGAAGAAGTACGCGATCCTCGAGCACGAGCTGACGATCGAGTCGGGCGAGGTCACGGCCAACATGAAGGTCCGGCGCGCGACGGTGGTCCGGGACTACCAGGAGATCGTCGACGGCTTGTTCGAGACAGAGGACGACGGCTTGTGAGCTTCACCGTGGAGGTGCCTCTGCGCTGGGGCGACATGGACGCGCAGGGGCACGTCAACAACGCCGGTTTCGTCGACTACCTCCAGGAGGCGCGCGTCGACTTCCTGCTCGCGAGCCCGGTCCCGCACCTGCTCGGCGGCGGCATCATCGTGGTCAGCCACGAGATCGAGTACCGCGCGCCGATCTCGTACTCGAGTGCGCCGGTCGTCGCCGAGGTCAAGGTGGCGGCGGTGAAGGGTGCCGTGCTCGAGCTCGCGTACACGCTGACCCACGACGGCAACGTCGCCGCGGTCGCGAGGACCACGCTGTGCCCGTACGACTTCGAGAAGGGCGGCGTACGCCGGCTGACGCCGGAGGAGCGCGGCTACTTCGCCTCGCAGCTCGAACCGACCGAGCCCCTGCGCCCGTCGCGCAGGCTGCCCGTGGACGGGCACGCGATGGAGACGTCGCTGCGCGTCCGCTGGTCGGACCTCGACTCGTACGGTCACGTCAACAACGTGAAGTTCTTCGACTACGTGCAGGAGGGCCGGATCGCGTTCTCCGAAGCCGTGAGCGCCGAGATGGCTCGCACGCGCGGCCAGGGCACGGCCGACTACCTGTGGATGGTTGTGCGCCAGGACGTCGACTACGTGACGCAGCTCGAGTTCCGGATGGAGCCGTACAAGGTGGCGACCGGCGTGGCGAGCATCGGTACGACGTCGATGTCGTTCTGCTCGGAGATCCGCGACGACGCGGGCGTCGTGTACGCGAAGGCGGCGACCACCGTCGTCTGCGCCGACCAGCAGGGTCGCCCGGCTCCGATCCCGGACGCGTGGCGGGTCGTGCTCGCCCCGTACATGCTGGGCTAGCGCTTGCGGCGGAAGACCGGGATCTCCCGGGTCGAGAGGCTGGGTACGTAGCGGTAGCCGGCCGCGTCGAAGTCGGTGAGGTCGGTGGCTGTGCGGACTCGGCGGCGGATCAGCCAGGCCGCCATCTCGCCGCGGGCGCGCTTGGCGCTGAACGAGATCACTTTCCAGTCGCCCTGCGGTCCCTGGTCCTCGAAGCGCGGCGACACCACGAGAGCGTCGAGCGCGTCGAGATCGACCGCGGTCACGTACTCGTGGGAGGCGAGGTTCACGAGTACCGGGTCGCCGGGGGAGCCGGCGAGATCGTCGGCGACGAGTGTCGTGAGGCGGTCGCCCCACCACTCGTACAGGGTGCGGCCGCGACTCGTGGCCAGCCGTACGCCCATCTCGAGGCGGTACGGCTGGATGAGGTCGAGCGGTCGCAGGAGACCGTACAGACCGGAGAGGATCCGCAGCGTCTGCCCGGCTTCGGTGAAGTCCTCGTCGCTGAACCGGGTCCGTGCGGCCATGCCCTGGTAGACGTCGCCGGCGAACATCAGCAGCGCCGGCCGGGCGTTGTGGACCGTGAACGGTGTCTCGAAGTCGTGATAGCGCTGGAGATTGAGCGCCGCCAGGTCGTCGGACAGGTGCATGAGGCCAGCGACCTCCGACAGCGACTTGCCGCGCATGACCTCGATCAGCTGCGCCGACTCCTCCAGGAGCCTCGGGGTCGAGTACGTGCGGGCGGGGACCGGCGACGTCAGATCCAGCGACTTGGCCGGCGAGATCAGCGAGAGCACGTGGAGACGGTACCCAACCGAATACGCTCGCGCCATGCGCATGCTGCTGACCGGGAGCAACGGCTTCATCGGTCGCAGGATCGCAGCGGACGCGGCCGCGCGCGGCTGGCAGGTCGTGGGCCTGGGCCGGAAGCCGCAGCCGTCGACGGACGTGGCCGAGTACGTGTCGCATGACCTCCGCTCGCCGCTGACAGCCGACATCGAAGTCGACGCCGTCATCCATGCCGCCGCGCTGGCGTCGCCCTGGGCGAGTCCCGACGACTACCAGCGGGACAACGTCGACGCGACCCGCCATGTACTCCAGTGGGCCGACACGCACGGTCGGCCACGGATCGCGTACGTGTCGTCGTCGTCCGTGCTGTATCGGGACGCCGACCAGCTTGACCTCACCGAGAAGTCGCCCCCGCCACCGGACGTGGAGCAGATCAGCTCGTACTCGCGGACCAAGCTTCAAGGTGAGCTGCTCGTGAGGGCGTACGAGGGGGAGTGGGTCATCCTGCGCCCGCGGGCGGTGTTCGGCACGGGTGACACTGTGCTGCTGCCGCGGGTGGTGGCCGCCGCGCGAAGGGGGGTCCTGCCCCGGTTCGTACGGCGCGACGGTCACGTGGTGCGCTGCGACCTGACGCCGGTCGACTCGGTCTCGCACTACGTGCTGGAGGCGGTGGCGCAGGGAGTCACCGGAGTCCTCAACGTCACCAACGGAGAGGCCGTGGAGCTCAACGGGTTCGTGGACGATGTGCTGGCCCGGCTCGGTATCGGCGCTCGTCGGCCCAGGGTTCCGGTCGGCCTGGCGATGGCGCTCGCCGGCGCGGCCGAGCGGTTGTCAGGCCTCGTGGCCCACTACGCCGAGCCGCCGATCACGCGTTTCGGGGTCTCGATGTTCGCCCGCTCGAAGACGTTCGACGCCTCGGGGCTGCACGCGGCGCTGGGTCCGGCGCCGGTCTCGATCGCGGACACCGTGAACGCACTCGTCGAACAGTGGCGGGTCGGGTGAGACCGTCGCGGACCATCGCCGGGGTCGGCTGGGGACTGCTCGGCGGGTACGTGGCATTGTCTGTCGTCCGGCACGCCATGGTGAGGCGAGCGTGGGAGCCGCCGACGCGCGGCCCGGAGCCCGATGTCGTCGTGCTGCAGCCGATCCTGTCCGGGGATCCGCTGCTGGCTGAACAGCTGGCGACGAACCTCGCGAACCACCCGTACGCACGGTTCCGCTGGCTCGTGGACACCGGCGACGTGGAGGGGCAGCGGATTGCCGCGTCGCTCGCGGAGGGCTGCGACCGGGTGGAAGTGCGGCTGTACGAGGCGGCACCGGCGTCAGCCAACCCCAAGGTGTTCAAACTCGCGCGGGCGGTCGATGCGTCCGACGACCTCGTGGCGGTGCTGGACGACGACACCGTCCTGCCGCCGGGGACGCTGGCGCGCGCCTCGACGCTGCTGGCCCACGCCGACCTGGTCACGGGCATCCCGTACTACCTTGCCGAGGGCGGGCCGTGGTCGCGGCTGGTTGCGGCGTTCGTGAACGGGAACGCGCTGCTCACGTACCTGCCGCTGTCCCTCGTGGCACCACCGGTGTCGATCAACGGGATGTTCTACCTGACGACCCGTGTCGCGCTGGAACGGGCCGGCGGCTTCGGGGCAGTCGAAGACAAGGTCTGCGACGACTACGAGCTGGCCCGTCTGTACAGGCGGGCCGGTCTGCGGCTGGCCCAGGCCTCGCTGCCGCACCCGCTGCGTACGACGGTGCCCAGCGCCAGGTCATACTCGCGCATCATGCGCCGCTGGCTCGTCTTCAGCCTGCGGCTCCTGCGCGACGAGGCCGACCCGGCGCTGGCTGCGCTCGTCGTCGCCCCCGTTGTCGCGCCCGGCGCGGCGCTCGCCTGTGCCGTCGTGGCTCGCCGGCCGGCGCTCGCCGCGGCCATGCTGGTCGCGGTGACGGCGAAAGCCGCGTCCACCGCTCGACTGCGCCAGCACCTGCTCGGCACACGCACAACTCCGGTTGATCTCGGGCTCGAGGTTGTCTCCGACCTGCTCCTGCCGGTACATGTCCTCGCCGCCGTCGCAGCCCGGGGCCGCATCACCTGGCGCGGCAAGCCCCTGCGAGTCGCCCGCGACGGCCGGATCGACCGATGACCCAGCGCCGACAGCCGAGACGGTGATCAACCGGGGTTGTGGTCGTTCTGACGGTGATCTCCGCGTCGGCTCAGGTTTCGACCGGGATTGTGGTCGTTCTCAGGCCATCTGAGTGCTCTATTCCGACCACAACTCCGGTCGAACGGCGCGGACCTCAGATCATCGAGCTGAAAGCGACCACAAGCCCGGTCGAAACGGGAAGCCGGCCCAACCGACCCCTTCTCACCACACAGAGCCACCACCGCACGCCACCGGAGAACTAGGCTGCACGCGTGTTTCAGGACGAACGCGTGGTTGCAGGCCGCAAGTCACCGGCGTGAGGGCATGGGAGGCGGAGGGGTCCGCGATCGACACGTACGCGACCGACCGGATTGTGTGGATCTCGGGCCGCAGCACGGCGGCCCACGCCGCATTGTCACCGGCACAAGGGGCGTTGATCGCACGCGCCGAGCCGTACGGGTTCGAGCCCGTCGCCACCGGCTTCCCGTTCCGGCCGGCCGAGAGGCCGTGGACGAAGGCCGGCATCGTGCGCGCGTCGGCTCGTAACACCGCCCAGTACGCGGCGTTGCGCTGGCAACCGGCCGCCGCGCGGCAGGTCGCCGCACGACTCGAGCCGCTCCTCAGCCTCACTGGTGACCGGCTCCTCGCGGTGTGCGGCAGCCTCGGGCTCGAGCTGCTCGTACGCGGGCTGCGCGTCCTGGGAACCCCACAGTGCCGCCTACGGGTCGTGGCGCTCGGCCCGGTCTGTGCCGCACCCGCTGAGGGGCTCGACCTGTACGTGGCACAGGCGCCGACGGACCTCGTGTCCCGACTGAACTACCGCGGTCCCGTCCAGCTCGGACCGCGCTGCGCGCACCTCGACTACGTGCTCGATCCGGACGTCGCGCACCTCATTGACCAGGCAGCGAAGGACCCCTGGTGAGCCGCCTCCTTCTCGCCGCGCCACCGTTCGCGGGCCACCTGTACCCCCTGATCGCGATCGCGAAGCGACTGCGTGACGCGGGCCACCACGTACGGTTCGCGACCGCTCCCGGCGGCGTACCCCTGGTGCAGCGGCTCGGCTTCCCCGTCGACCCCCTGCTGGCTGACGACCCCACGGTGCTCGAACGGATCGGCAACACTGACGAGCCGGTGGGAAACAACCCTCTGCGCTTGGTCGCACAACTGCGGCAGAACCTCGCGATCCTGCCGCAGGCTCTCGCCGAGCTGGAGGCGATGGTTGCGCGGCACTCGCCCGACGCCGTCATCGCGGACTTCACCGCACCGGTAGCGGGCTGGGCGGCCGAGCGTGCCGGTGTGGGTTGGATCACGACCATCCCCACCCCGTTCGCGATCGAGAACCACCGCGGCACACCCTCGTACTGCGGCGGGTGGAGCGAGCCCACGCGCCCCTGGCATCGGTCGCGCGACGCGGCCGGTCGCGCGGCCGTACACACCTTCAAGACCGGCGTGGGCATTGCCTTCCGACGACAGCTGGACGCTCTGGGGACGCGGGTCTACCGCGAGGACGGCACCGAAGCCGCGTACTCGCCCCAGGCCATCCTCGGCCTCGGGCTGACCGAGCTGGAGTTCGACCGGGACTGGCCCTCGGCCTTCACGTTCGTCGGCCCGGTCACCGAGTCGCCGGAGCCTTGCCCGATTCCGGACTTCCTCGTGCCGGACCGTCCCCGCGTTCTGGTCACCCTCGGGACACACCTGCCGTGGGCCAAACGGTCCCTCGTCGACCAGGTCCGAGGACTCGCGAAGCGACGTCCGACCCTTGAGTTCGTGGTCAGCATGGGCGATCCGAGCAGGCCGAGCCACGAGCAGGTGGCACCCCGCGTATGGGCGAGCAGCTACCTCTCGTACGACGAGGCCCTGGGGCGGTTCTCGGCCGTGATCCACCACGGTGGGGCGGGGATCACGTACAGCACGCTCCGCGCCGGACTGTCCGCCCTTGTCTTCCCCCACGACTACGACCAGCCGGACTTCGCGGCCAGGCTGGTCGCGCGTGGTTGCGCCCTTCGGATCGGCGACCTCGACTCCGTGGCGTCCGCGCACGCGGTGGAGCGGGCGCTGGCCGGGCTGCCCGGGGTGGCGGCCATCGGGGCGGCTGGGCAGCGGTCGGACCCGTACAGCGCCGTCGCCGACGCCGTCGCCCGCGTGACCCGATGAGACCGTCGACCTGCGGGTGGAGACTCAGCAGGAGCGGCTGACGCGGCGGCGCTTCGCGGTGGGGTCCGGTGGGGTGTACGTGGCGGCCACGATTGTCGGCGCGACAAGGTCATGGGCCCGGAACGCAGCACCGAGCGCTGAGTTTGCGCTGTCCCAGAGCGTCGGTGGGTCGACGGTGAGGACGATCCGGTCGGGCGCCTCCTGGGCCGCAGTGAAGTCATGGACGCCGTCAACACCGAGGACGGCGCCCCGTACGAGGTCGGCGAAGACCGGGACTGGCGTCCCATCCGGCCGCCTCAGCTGCAGCACGTCGTCCTGTCGCCCTTCGATGCGGTCGATGACTCGCAGCGGAGACCCGCACTCGCACGGGCCAGCGCCCTCGACGAGTACATCCGTGAGCCGGTAGCGGATGACGGCCTGCGTCCGCCTGTACAGGTCGGTGATCACTGGGACGAAGCGCCCCGGACCTACCTGCTCGGTCTCGATGACCGCGAGGTCCTCGTTGAGGTGCAGCCGCCCGTGGCCACAGGTGATCCCGAGGAAGCCCTCGGTGGCCTGGTAGATCTGGCCGACTGCAGCGCCGAACCCCTCGCCGATGCGCTGCTCGACGTCAGGGTCGAGCACGTCGGCGATCGAGTACACGAGGTTGGGGCGCGCCCCGAGCCGCACCGCGAGGAGATCCAGCAGACCTGGCGGCGCTGCCAGGACGGTCGGCGCGAACGCGTCGAGCTCGGCCACCTGGTGCTCCAGCGGTGCGTACAGGTCGACGAACCGGAACGCGACCGGCCCGTTGACGGCCGCGTACAACGGACCGCCCGCGCGGAGCACCAGGGCGACCCTGGCGCCGCCCCGAAGGCCACCCGGCAGCGCCTTCGCGAGCATCGTCCCCGCCCAGCGGGCGCGTTCGGCCGAACTGGTGAGGAAGACGCCCTGGCGGCCGGACGTACCGCTCGACAACCCCACTGAGACCCCCGACAAGGTCGTGTCGAAGCGGCGGTCCGATTCGGCTGTACGGGCGGCAGCCAGGCACTCGTCGAGCCGCAGCCCACGATCGTTGAGTCCATCGAAGTGGTCGAGGAAGCCCGTCTTGTCCATGACCGGGAACGAGGCCAGGTCGTCGGAGGCGACGGAGGCGTAGTACGGGAAACGCTGTTGAGCTCGTCGCAGCACCGCCCGCAGCTTGCGCTGCTGCCATGCCTCCAGCTCGTCGCGAGAGCCGAAGCGCCGACGCCGGGTCTGGAGGTAGGCGGCTCCGGCGGCCATGCGGAACCCGACCACGTCAGCCGTCCAGCAGGGCACTGGCGGCGTCGACCGTCTCCTGGCAGTGCGAGGGGACGATGAGGATGTCCGGGCGGGCAGCGGCGAGCCGGGTGAGGGCGGTGATGGTGCGGACGTACGCGTCGGGGTCGTGCATCGTGGCGATGACCTGCTGCGGCGGCAGGTCGCCGGTCAGCGCAGCGCGCAGCCAGCACGCGTCGCCGACCAGCAGGACCCGCGGTCCTTGGGTGGTGGGCAGCCAGAGTCCGAAATGTCCCGGGCTGTGCCCGGGCAGGGGGACGGCGACGATGCTGCCGTCTCCCATCACGTCGTACCCTTCGCCCATCCCGAGCAGCCCGGTCTCGACGGCGGGCAGCGTCGCCGGGTCGACGCGGCGCTGTGCGTAGTCCTCGGGCAGGGTTGCCGGCAGCACGCCGCGGGACGTGGTCGACCAGAGGCTCCCGCGGGCCCGCTGGCCCGCTGTTCCCTCCGGGGCCTCCGCGGCGACGATCCGCGCGACCGGAAAGTCGAGGATGCCGCTGCTGTGGTCGGCGTGGAGGTGGGACAGGACGATGGTCGAGATGTCCGACGCAGCGATGCCTCTCGCGGCGAGCTGCTCGACGGCCGACTCCCCGGACGAGATGACGCCGGGAATGATCCATCTGTACAGGCGTTCCGGCATCGGACGCGTGGCGTCGACGTAGCGCTGTGAGTAGCCCGTGTCGTACAGGACGGTGCCTGACGGGTGTGCGATCACTGCCACGGTGGCCGGGAACGGGACCGACCGCCAGGCACCGCCGCGACGTGCGAGGCGCTCGCGCTGGCTGCTGTGACCGGCGATGAGGAGGCGTACGTCGACCGTGGTCACGTCCGCAGCACCATCGCCGCCCGTGCGACACCTGCTCCGGTTCCGAGCAGCAGCGCTGTACGGCCGGGGCCCAGACGCCCGGTTCGTACGGCGTGGTCGAGGGCGGTCGGCAGGGACGCCGAGACCTGGTTGCCGTGGTCGTGGAGGATGTCGACCACCGCGTCGGCGGCGAACCCGAGGCGCTCGCGGGCGTAGCGCATGCCGAGCGAGCTCGCCTGGTGGGGGACGACGACGTCGACGTCCGCGGCGGTGATGCCCGCGTCGGCGAGGGTCGCATCGACCAACCGGGGCAGGTGCCGGGTCGCGAGCCTCGTCAGCCCCATCCCCTCCATGTGGAACAGATAGTCGGACTGGCGCTCCGGCGGATGGGAGACGTTGTAGCGCGTGCCCCCGGCCGGGATCCCGCAGAGTGCCGACCCTGACGGGAAGGTCTCCCAGCGGATCGCCAGGATGCCTTGGCCGTCGTCGGCCGGCTCCAGCACGACGGCTCCGGCCCCGTCGCCGAAGAGGGCGCTGGAGTCGAGGTCGGTGTGGTCGAGGCCCATCGACGCGATGTCCACGGCCGCCACGGCGACCCTGCGCCAGCGTCCGGCGGCGATGCCGAGCGCGGCCACGTCGAAGGCGGCCAGGAAACCGAGGCAGCTCGCGTTCACGTCGAACGCGACGGTGTTCGTACCCTCCAGCCCCAGATGGCCGAGCGTCAGCATGGCCGTCGTCGGCATGGGCTGCTCAGCGACGGCGGCCGCGACGATCACGGCGTCGAGCTGCGCAGGCTCGGCGCCCGCGGTCGCGAGGGCCAGCTGGATGGCCTCGGTGGCCAGCGTCGACGAGGTCTGGTCAGGGGTCACCCAAGGACGGCTGACGACCCCGGAGTGGGCCTGTGTGGTACCGGGCGGACGGCCATGCAACTCGTCGAGGGATGCCGACGTGACGACTCTCCCGCCGGTGACGGAACCTGTACCGCGCACGGCGACGGGCAGCAAGGGCACGCGGTCAATGTAGCGGGCGAGAACCTCAGCCGGGGTAGCAATCGAGGGTACGCAGCGCGGCCGCCCGCACCTCGTCCTTCAGCCATGCCGGCTCGAGGAGGAGCAGGTCAGGAGCCTGGTAGACAGCCATCGCGGCGATGACCTGTGGCAGCCGTACAGCCAACCGCCACACCACGCGGTGCTCGTCCGTGTCGTCGCTCTCGATGGTGGTACCGGGCGCCAGCTGCATGCTGAGCATCCTCCGTACAGGCTCCTGCCTCTCCCGCGCCACGGAGACGACGACCTCGAGCGGGTCGTCGCGCTGTTCCAGGCCGCGGCGCAGCTCGGTCCAGATCTCGGCGAGCGGGCGGGTGTCGGACGGAGCGGCCGGCTCGTCGAGCACGGTGACGGCCTGGATCCGGGAGACGCGATACGTACGGAGCTCCTGGTCGCGCTCGGCGACGAGGTACCAGCGGCCTGCGCTGTCGACGAGCCCGATCGGGTCGATGGTGCGTTCGTCGGCGGTGTGGGCTCCCGCGGAGGCGTACGAGATCGTCAGCCGGCGCTTCGCAGACGTCGCCTCGCGCAGCGTGGGAAGCCACGGTACGTCCTCGGTCGCCGCGTACCAGCGCCTGCGGTCCGAGTGCACGATCGTCCCGAGCGCCTCCGCGTCGGCGAGTGCGCCGCTGGGCGCGGTGGCGGCGATCTTGGTGAGTGCGGACGTCAGGGCACCTCCCAGACCGAGATCGGCCACCGCGTCCCGCGACGACCAGGCGAAGAGCGCCTGCGCCTCGGCGGGGGTGATGCCCGTCGCCTCGGTCGTGAAGTCGTCGAGCAGGACGCAGCCCCCGTGGCGGCCGCGCTCCGTGTAGACAGGCACTCCGGCCGCGGACAAGGCCTCCATGTCGCGAAGGACCGTACGTTCGCTCACCTCGAGCTCGTCGGCGAGCCACGCAGCCGTCACCCGCCGGTGCCGTTGCAGCAGCATCAGGAGTCTGAGGAGTCGATCAGCGCGCATGTCCCTGATTCTCTCTCAAAAACACGACAGTACATGTCATGTTTTGTTGGTTGAGTGGAACCAGATCGACGTCGCAGGGACGTCACTCACAAGGAGGACACCATGACCGGATTCGATCCCAGGCAGTTGCTGGGGGCAGCACTCGACCAGGCGGGCGCGATCATCGCGACCGTGACGCCCGAGCAGGCGAACCTGCCGACCCCGTGCGACGAGTACGACGTCAACAAGCTGATCGGCCACATGCAGGCCGTCGTACGTCGCGTCGGCGTGGTGCTGAGCGGTCAGCCGTTCTGGTCCGTGCCGCGCGAGCTGGAGACGAGCGACTGGGTCGCCGACTGGAACGCCGGACGCGCCGCCACCGACGCGGTCCTGGCCGACGACGCGTGCCTGACCCGCGAGGTGACCGTCCCGTGGGGGACCGTCCCCGGCGCTTCGGCCGCCGCCTCGTACATCGGCGAGCTCTCCGTCCACTCGTGGGACCTCGCGACGGCGCTCGGCACGGCGGACGTGCTCAACGACGCGCTGGCCACCGCGGCCCTCCCCGCGTACATGGAGAAGGTGCCGGCCGAGCCCCGCGGCCCGGAGATCCCGTTCGGCCCCGTGGTCGAGGTCGG
>Ga0182021_10002774_pt1 | contig 20527 bp, 16 predicted proteins | sample 612E3MmetaG_FD_120493 | JGI IMG/M metagenome (GOLD analysis project Ga0182021, IMG submission 120493) | Permafrost microbial communities from Stordalen Mire, Sweden - 612E3M metaG (Illumina Assembly) | ecosystem: Environmental > Terrestrial > Soil > Wetlands > Permafrost | place: Sweden... | reverse complement strand
GGCTGGGCGATTCCGCAAACTGCGCGCGCAGCGAAAGCCGGATGGCCCTGCGCAAGCCGCGTTTCCACTCGTGGATGCGCTCCAGCAGCGTCCGCTCTCCGGCGGGGCGCGGCGCGCGACCGCCGAACTGGTGCGGCTCGGGGAGCTGCTTGAAGAAGGCCACCGGGTCCTGGATGCGGTAGACGCGGAATTCCAGCGAATCCACGTTCCACGCGCTGAGCTGCACGTTCGCCTTCCCGCCCGTGCCAAACGTGCGGGTGGTGAAAAGGGAAAAGTAGGGCTCGCTTTCGCTCTGCCCCAGACACGCGGCGGCCACCCCCAACAGCAGCAGCATCCGTGCGGCGCGGCCGGCGCCCATCCAGCGTGCGGCGCGGCCCGCGCTCATCCAGCGTGCGGCGCGGCCCGCGCCCATCCAGCGTGCGGCGCGGCCTGAGCCCATCCAGCGTGCAGCGCGGCCAGCGCCCATGCAGCGTGCGGCGCGGCCCGCGCCCATCCAGCGTGCGGCGCGGCCCGCGCCCATCCAGGTCTTCATTTGGATCCCTCTTTCAAAATGTTCCAACGCGACACCCCCAGAAAGCTCGGATTGCCGGCCACCGGCCGCCACCGGGGCTGCGGAAACTCGAGCAATTCTTCGACCGTCAGCCGCCGCATCTCGCCGGGGTCCGATCCGTCGGGCCCGGTATGGTACAGGATATAGCGTTTCCCGTCCGGACGAATCAGGCTTTCCCCCAGGTAGATCATGCTGTGAAACGGCTCGCGGGCGCCGGACTGGCGGTAGAACAGCAGGTCGCCCGGCTCGGCGGCACGCAGGTCGCGGCTGCGAAACCAGGTGTTGTAGCGCCGCAGGGTCCGCGCATCGGCGAATTGCGCGAAAGCCCCGTTGGCCAGGTCGGCGGGCTCGAAGCTGCCTTCGCGGACGCGGAACAGCGAGGCTTCGAGCGGCGTGTACGGGTACTGATACTTGGCCACCGAATCGTATGCCGGCACGATCGGCAGCCGCGCACCGGCGGCCCAGGCCGCGTCGTGAGCGCGCAGGGCTTCGCGGTAGGCATAGCGAATGAGCGCGGAGCAATCGCCGATCTCGGGCGGGCGCGCCGCTGGCGCCTGGAAGTACTGCGCCTCCCCCAGCCAGGTGAACCAGCGCCGGAAGCTCTGGCGGTCGTGCGCGTCGTCCAGGCGGAGGAAATCGGGCGTTCCATCGGCGGCCGTGTCGCGGGTGTCGAGCTCGAGCGGGATGGCGGTCTCCGCCGGCGCCGCGCCCGGAAACTGCACGCGCACCCGCACCAGCCCCCCGAGCACCCCGGCGCGGAGATGTGCCTGCCACCTCCCGCCGCCGCCGCGGATGTCTTCGACCGTCACGGCGTGTGGGTTCTCCGACACGGAGATCGCCGGCTGTCCCTCCGGCGAACTGGCAATTTCCAGGGTGGCCGTGTCGTAACCGTCGGCAAACAGACGCGCCGGGGAGACCGACAACCGCGGTGGCCGGCCAGCTTCCCGCTTTCGCACCGACGACGCGGCCATCCAAAGCAGGACAACCGCGCCTGCCGTGGACAACGCCAGCATTCCTCGCGCGCGTGTGCTCAAATCGACCCGATTATACACCGCGCGGTCTTTGTGGGGCAGGTTTTCAACCTGCGGCCGGTTTTCAACCGGCCTACCCCCGCCCCACTGCAAGCGTCGAAGGAGGGTCGCCCAGCCCACCCGATCGCCGCGGGTGCCCTGCGGCGCAGGCTCCCCCGTTCGCCATGTGTCACAGAACGGTTACCAGGCACCCCGCACACCCGCACGCCGGCCGGTCCCTTCGAACAACCCCCGCAAATCCTGTCCCAAAGGGATGGCGCAAACGGGTAAAATGCGGTATGACTGGTATTTAAGGAGGAAAGTGACGTGAAGAAAACTCTCGCGGTGGCAATTCTCGGCGTTGCCACTTTAGCGTTTGTAGGTGTTGGATGTAAGAAGAAGGTAGCGGCGACGCCGCCAGCTCCCCCGGCGGCCGTGCAGCCCGCCCCGGCGCAACCTGCCCCGCCGCCTCCGCAGGCTGCGGCCCCGCAGCCCGCCCCGGAGCCACCTGCCCCCGCGCAGGCGCCGGCACGCAGGGTTCCGGATGCCGCAACCCGCGCGCGGATCGAGACCCTGCTCGCCAAAATCGAGGACGCCTATTTCGACTACGATAAGCACACCCTGCGTCCGGATGCCATCAAAGCGCTGCAAGCCGACTCCACCGAACTCCGCGACATCGTGGTCCAGTACTCCGACTACCACGTGACCATCGAAGGTCACGCCGACGAGCGCGGTTCCGAGGCCTACAACGTGGCACTGGGCGATGCTCGCGCCAAGGCTGCCAAGGACTATCTCTCCAGCATTGGGATCCCTGCCGACCAGCTCGCCATCATCAGCTATGGCAAGAGTCGGCCTATTTGCGACGAGCACGATGAGGCCTGCTGGCAGAAGAACCGCCGCATCCACTTCGTCGCCGCCACGAAGTAAGTAGCCGAGGTTTTCCCGGTGGATGGAACACGAGGTCCCATCCACCGGTTTGCCCCCCGCGCGGCCCCCCGGCTTACCCCCTGCGCGGTTTCACGAACTACCCCCTGCGCGGTTCCCCGGCTTACCTCCCGCGCGCGCTCAGGGCTTACCCCCCGCGCGGCCCCCCGGTAGGAACTCCCTCCTGAAAACTGGCACATCACTATAAGAGATTTCTCCGGCCCTGCCGATACTTAGTACACGTATGCCTCTTCGGCACGAGGCGCAGCCGGTCTACCGGCCGTCGGTTGAAAAGATCGCGAACTGCATTCGCGACCCCGTGGCACGTCTGCGGTTCCTGCAAGCCACCGCGCCGCGAGTGTCGGTTCCCCCTCCGCTGCGGTGGATTCGGTCGACCCGCCGGTTTCTGGAGTGTAGCCGCATGGCGCGCTTCGTCTTACTGGCGACGGCGGGGCTGGCGGCGCTGGCTTCCGTGGTGTTGATGGTGACCTCCACCCACGCCGAAGTGCTGCCCGCTCCCCTGCAGCCAATCCGTCCGGCCGCCGTGGCCGAGGCGCCGCCCCCGAAAGTCTGGGTTGTGGAGAAGAGCGGGCCCGAAGAGATCTACAGCAATGGGTTACGCATCGACAACCGCTACGTGGTCAGCCACTATCCACGATCCTACCTGGCGTTTCCCGCCGACCACCGGGCCCCCCCTGTCCGGCGTTACGACCCTGCCGGCATCGTCTTCCACACCACCGAAAGCCACCAGGCCCCGTTCGAAGCGGATCACAACGACCTGTTGCGGCGGATCGGCGAATCGCTCCTCGACTACGTCCAGCGCCGCTTCGCGTACCACTTTTTGATCGACCGTTTTGGGCGCGTGTACCGCGTGGTCGCCGAGGGCGACGCGGCGGACCATGCCGGACCCTCCCTCTGGGCCGACAGCCGGTGGTTGTATGTCAACCTGAACCGGAGTTTCCTGGGAATCTCGTTCGAGGCCCGCACGGAGCCCGGCCAGACCGAGTCGGGAGCCAGCCCCGCCCAGGTGCGGGCAGCGGCCATCCTTACCGAGATGCTGCGCTCGCGGTACGGCATTCCGGCGGCGAACTGCGTGACCCACGCGCAGGTCTCGGTGAACCCCGCCAACATGCAGGTGGGCTACCATACCGACTGGGCCTCGGGCTTTCCTTTCGAGCAGGTGGGATTGCCGAACAACTACGCGCAAGCTCTGCCCGCCGTGTGGGCGTTCGGATTCCTGGCCTCCGCGGACTACCGGGCCGCCACCGGCGAACGCCTGGCGGAGGGCGTCGACCGCGCCGAGGAAACCGTGCGTGCGGGCGCCCAGGCGGAGAAGTCCAGCGTGCCCACCTATCGGAAACACCTCCAGGAGGGGTATCGCCAGAGGCTCTCCGAGCTGAACTGACGCGGAAGGGTTGCCCGCCCACCCCGGGCAGCGACCGGCACCAATCCAAGATGCGTTAGCCTGTAGATTCTATGGCATCGCAGAGGAAGCGCGCCGCGGCTCGGGGCCCCGCTCCGGAGGCGCCGTCACCGCCGTCACCGCCGCCACCGCCGCCACCGCCGCCGCAAAACCCCTTTCGGCCGCACCTCTACATTGCCCTGGCGCTGTGCCTGCTCACCCTGCTGGCATACTCCAATTCGTTTCACGACGGCTACACGCTCGATTGCAACCAGCTTCTCCGGGCCGACCAGCGCATCCAGCAGGCCACCGCGGCGAACGTGGACCTGATCCTGCATCACACCTACTGGTGGCCCTACGGCGAGAGCGGCCTGTACCGCCCCCTGGCTACGCTCTCGTACATGTTCAATTACGCCGTACTGGGCAACGGCGAGCGGTCCACCGGCTACCACTGGGTCAATTTCCTGCTGCATCTCTGCAATGTGCTGCTGGTGTATGCGCTGAGCCTGCGGCTGATGGGCACGCGCGGCCGCGCCTTTGCGGTGGCGGCGCTTTGGGCCGTTCACCCGGTGCTCACCGAAAGCGTCACCAACATGGTGGGGCGGCCCGACCTGCTGGCCGGAATCGGCGTGCTGGGCGGTTTCCTGCTCTACCTGGTGGGCGTCGATGCCACCGGCCGGCGCCGCTGGGCAGCGTTCGCAGGCGCCGCGGCGGCCACCGCCATCGGTGTCTTTTCGAAGGAGAGCGCCGTCACCGTCCTGGGCGTCATCGTTGTCTTCGAGCTGACGTGGTGGAAGGAACGGCGGCAAGTGCGCGGACGTCTCGCCGGCTTCATCGCCGTGGCCATTCCCATCGCGGCCATGCTGTACCAGCGCATGCAGGTGATGGCGGCTCTGCCCCCGGCCAACTTCCCGTTCCTCGATAACCCGCTGGTCAGCGCCGGTTTCCTCCAGGGAAAGCTGACCGCCCTCGCCATCCTGGCGCGTTACTTGTGGAGGCTGGTCTGTCCGATCACGCTGTCGGCGGACTACTCCTACGCGCAGATTCCCGTCTCCACCGGGACCCTCGCCGACTGGGTCTCCTGGCTGGTGGTGGCGGCGCTGGCGGTGCTGGTTTTCCGTTCGTACCGCTGGAACCGCACGGCGTTCTTTTTTGCCGGTTTCGCGGCGGCGACCATTCTGCCAACGTGCAACCTGGTCTTCCCTATCGGCACCGTCATGGCGGAGCGCTTCCTGTACCTCCCCGCCATCGCCTTTTGCGCCTGCCTGGTTCTGTGCTACGGCGCCATCCCCTCGCCCGTGCGCGCCGCCGCGCCGTGGGTGCTGGGCCTGCTCGTCACCGCCTACGCCGTGCGCACCTGGTTGCGCAATCCCGATTGGCGGGACGACCTGCACATGGCGGAGGCCCTGGTCAAGACCAGTCCCAACAGCTTCAAAGTCCGCAAGATGCTGGCCAACAACCTGTACGCCGCGGATGCCGCCCATACCCACTTGGACCGGGCCATCGCCGAAGCGGAAAAGGGTCTGGCGGTGCTCGATGGGGTCCCCGCCACCGACAACAACGCGGCTTCCTACCGCCTGGCCGGGGAGTACTACTACACCAAGGGCGACCGGCTGCGCCGCCCCGAAAGCGTCCGGGCGTTCCAGCGGGCGGCCGAGCTGTTGAACCGGGCCCTCGCCATCATGGGATGGGCCGGGGAGGACTTCCGCGCCAAGGCCGCCGCATCCGAGCACAATGCCGACGCGGGCGCCGCCTACCGCATCCTCTCGCGGGCCTACCTGGGGCTGGACGACGTGCCGACGGCTGACGCCACCGCCGTGCGGGCGGCCGCTGCCGACCCTCTCGACGCCGACACCTACCTGCAATTGGCGCGCGCCCTGATCCGCTCCAACCAGCCCGAGCAAGCGGCGGTCGCGCTTCTCGAAGGCAGCACCCTGGCGCCCAACAAGCGCTTCACGAACGAACTGTTGCCGCTCTTCAAGAGCGGTCTCGACCCGCAGTCCTGCGCTCTCAAGCCGGTTGGACAAGGCTTCGCGCTCAATCCCGAGTGCGAATCCGTCAGGCGGCTGCTGTGTCCCGCGCTGAATAACTCGATCGCCGTCCGCATGCAGACGGGCCGCCCCGACCTGGCGCAGCAACTCCGCAACGGCGAACTGCGCCAGTACGGATGCCCCGCCTCAGGGCGGCCGTAGGGCGGACCCCCTGGTCCGCGCGGGACGCCCCCGTCCCGCTCTTCGCTCCACTCACGAAAAGCCGGCCAGGGGGCCGGCCGCGGACCAGGGGGTCCGCCCTACTTTCCGGGGGAGAAGATCGCCACCATACCCCCCGAGGGCGCCAGTTTCAGCGGCAGCGTCTCGGAGGCACGCACGGTCTTTTCGCCCTTCACCAGGCCGTCGGGGTTCTCGCCGGCGTCGGGCGCGTCCTGCCACAGAGTGACTTTCCAGGAGCCCTTGCCGAGGAACTTCAGCGGCACGCTCAACTCGCGGCCATTGCGGTCCGCGATCGCCGCCAGGTACCAGTCCTTCCCGTGGCGCCGCGCCTCGACCGCGTATTTCCCCACCTCGCCGTCCAGACCGCGCGTCTCGTCCCAAACGGTTGGCAGGCCCTTGAGAAAATCCATGCCGGGCAGATACTTGCCGTCCTTGTCTTTGTAGTTATTGTACGAATCGCAGGCTACCGCGAACGGGCTCAGAATGAAAATGAACATGGCCAGCTCGCCCGCCCGCGTGGCTTGCACCGGAGTGTTGGTCTGCACCACCTTGAATTGCGAGGGCTGCCGGTTGATGAACCCGCCCGGCGTGTAGTCGCCCGGGCCGGCCAGCACGCGCGTAAATGGCAGGGTGGCCCGGTGTTCCGGCGTTTCCTTGGTGCTCCACTTATTGTATTCGTTGCCCTGTATGCCCTCGCGCGTGATCTGGTTGGGCCACGTGCGCTCCAGGCCGGTGGGCTTGAACGCCCCGTGGAAGTCGATAAGTAAGTGGTTCTCGGCCGCCGTCCTGGCGATATCTTCGTACCAGTTGACCACCCATTGGTCGTCGCGGTCGATGAAGTCGATCTTCAGTCCCGCAATGCCCCACTTCTCGTACATGGGGAAATCGCGTTTGTAGACCTTGGGGTCGATGAAGTCGTTGAAGTGGAACCACAGCCACACGCGCACGCCCCGTTCCTTGGCGAAGGACACTAACTCGGGAACGATCGACTTATCGCCGATCTCCGACAGTTGATACGGCCAGTTCATGTCGGCGGCAAGCTGAATGTACTGTTTGAGCGAGGCGAGGTCGTTCTTCCCCGTGGCGCTCCACCAGGTGCCCCACGACGACATACCCGGCTTGACCCATGACGTGTCGGCGAGTTGGCTCGGGGTGGCCAGGTTCAACACCAGGTCGCTCTGAATCAGGTCCGCCGGCCGCCGGCCGATGATAAACGTCCGCCAGGGCGAATTATGGGGAGTCTTGGCCACCACCAGGCCCTTCTGCATCTCGCCCACCGGCGCCGCCGCCGTGCTCACCGCCGCCCCATCCGCCGCCGACGGGTTGCGCGACGGCCAGGGCTGCGCCGGTATGGGCGGAGCGAGTTGCGCTTCGAGCGTGTTCTTCGCCCCGGCCTTGGTGGCCAGCCACATGGCGGACCAGTCCAGCAGGTCGCTCTCGGTGATGGCGACATACGCCGCGGGTGTCTGCACCAGGAACGGAAGTCCGTGCTTGTAAGCGGGGTTCAGGCCGGAAAGCTTGTTAGGGAAGTATCGCCATTCCTGCGAACCGATGAATCCGCCCTCGGGGCGGCTGGGGCCTTCCGGGTTGTTCCACCCCGCCCACACCTGCTCGTCGCCGGGGAAGGTGAACTCCGTGGCGTCGCGCACGATGGTGAAGGAATCCATTCCGGCTTGCTTGGGGACAACCAGGCGGAAGGCCACGCCATCGTTGTAGGCCCGCGCGACCACGCAGAAGGCGCGCTCGCCGTCCTTCAGCGTGAGGGTCAACTCGTTGTAGTGGTCCCGCACGTCGCGGTTCTTGCCGAACTGGTTATCCCAGTGAGTGTCGGCCGATTTCCGGGCTTCGCCCTGCACCACGGGTTTCTCGCCCAGCTTCACGTCGCCGGCCAGTTCCAACCCCAGGCGGGACCGCAGCAGCACCGGTTTGCCGTCCACCGCGATGCTATAGCCCAGCGGGGCGTCGGTGTGAATGGTGATGGCGACCTTCCCATCCGGCGAGCGGACTTCGCGCGCCGCCTTGGCCGCGGCGCTCGCAGTTGGTAAGCACGAGAGCAGAACAGCTCCCGCGAGAATACCGATGTTCCAGCAGTGACGACACACGTTCATGAGTTTCCTCCCGATGCGCCGAAATTCTAGCATGAATGCGCCATTGTAGGGCGGACCCCCTGGTCCGCGCGGGACGCCCTCGTCCCGCTCTTCGCCCCACTGGCGGGCAAGCCGGCCAGGGGGCCGGCTGCGGACGAGGGCGTCCGCCCTACATCGCACCCATATACAATGGGTGCGTTATAGGATTCTTCGGGAGACCCGCATGAAGAAAATCGTTGGTGCATTCGCACTCGCCGGACTGCTAGCAGCCGCGTTGCCGGCCCAGCGGCCCTGGCAGCAGGTCACGGTTCCGTCCGCCGCCGAGGTAGCCGCGCACTTCAAGGCGCCGCCGCACGAGTACGGCGCCATCCAGCCGTTCATGGGTTGGAACGGCCCCGACGCCAAGGACCGGATGGCTCGCATCGTCCAGGATCTGGACCGGCTCAAGGCCGCCGGCGTCTTCGTGGTCAACATGTCGCCGGGGCGCGGCGAGCCGAAGTACCTCTCCCCCGAGCACATGGCCCAGGTGAAGTTCGTGGTCCAGGAAGCCGCCAAGCGCGGGATGAAGCTGTGGATCCAGGACGAGTGCGACTACCCCAGCGGGTTCGCCGGCGGCAAGGTCAGCGAGGAGGTCCCCCAACTCACCATGCAGGCGCTCGACGCGGACATCCGCATCAGCGTGATGCCGGGCCAGACCCTGAAGATGCCCACGCCGCCCGATACCTTGGGCGCGCTGGCGGTGTTCGCCTCGACCGGCACGACCGAGATCGTACCGATCGGCGCTAACGGAATCGATTGGCGTGCCCCGGCGCCGCCACCCGGCTTCAGCGGCTACCCGAAACCGTGGGAGCTCGTCCTCGTCCGCCACGTGTTCCGCAGTTCTCCCACCCGCGCGTCCAACCGCGCCGATGGCACCCGCGCCAAGGACAGCCAGTATGCGCTCATCGACTACCTGAACCCGGAGGCCACCCGCGCTTACCTTAAGATCACCCACGAAACTTACAAGCAGGCGGTGGGCGACGAGTTCGGCAAGACTATTCTGGGCTTCTTCGGCGACGAGCCCGACTACACCGGCTTCATGCCGTGGACGCCCAAGCTGTTGGACGAATTCCGCCAGCGGAAGGGCTACGACCTGCAGCCGCTCCTGCCGCTCCTGTTCGCGCCCAAGATGACCCCCGAAGCCTGGCGCGTGAAGGCCGACTACTGGGACGTTTGGAGCGGGATCTTCCGCGACACCTTTTTCGGAGTGCAGGCGGAGTGGTGCGCCAGAAACAATATCGAGTACCTGGTCCACCTGAATCACGAAGAGGAAATGCTGCGCCTGGAAGTGCCCGAGGATCTGATCCGCAACGAGGGCGACTTCTTCAGGGACCTGCGCTACCCGCAGGTGCCCGGCATCGACAACCTGAGCCAGACCCTGCCGCGCCTGGTCCACACTCCCGATGGCGCCTGGAACGTCAACAACAATTTCCCCAAGCTGGCTTCGTCGGCCGCGCACCTGTTCGGCAAGCCCAAGGTGTGGACCGAATCGGCTGGCGGACCGGGCCTGGACGGCAAGTACCAGTTGGATTTCCAACTGGTGCGCGGCATCAATGCCCTGCAGCTTCGCGTTCCCGTGACGCGCGGCGGCCCTGACGGGGCGGCCTCCTCGACGCCTCCGCAGGCGTCCATGCTGGCGTGGTACACCAACCGCGCCGGCTACCTGATGGCCATCGGGCGCCCCGCGGCGCAGGTGGGCCTGTACCATCCCGCCAATAGCATGTGGATGGGCGACGAAGCGGCCGACCGCAGCACCACCAAGCTCGGCTGGCAGTTGTTGGAACACCAGGTGGACTGGGACTACTTCGACGAACAGTCGCTCAGCTCGGTGGCCACCATCGGGGGCGGCGGCTTCAAGAACCTCAGCGGACAGATCTACCGCGCCATCGTGGTCCCCTCCTCGACGGTGATCACGCGCACCGGTATCGAGCGCTTCCAGGCCTTCGTGAAGGCTGGCGGCAAGGTGATCTTCGTCGGCAAGACGCCGAGCCTGGTGTTGGACAAATCGTTCCGCGATGCCAAGGAAACTCCGGACCTGAGCTTCGCCACGCTCGTCGAGCCCGCGGGCGATATCACCGATCGCGTGCTGGCAGCGCTGCCCACCCCGGATGTCAAGCTGGACGCGCCGTTCCAGAGGCTGACCTACACGCGCCGCTCCTGGCAGGACGCCGAGATGTACTTCTTCTTCAATGAGAGCGACAAGCGGGAATCGCGCGTGGCCACCATCGCCGGCCGCGGCCAGGCGCAGGTGTGGGACCTGGGCACGGGCGAGATTCATCCCTTCGCCGGCACGGCGGCCGTGGGCGATTCCGTTAATGTGCCGCTGCTGCTGGAACCCTACGAGGCGAAGGTGATTGTGGTGGGGCCGCTTCCCGCCGGGGTTGCCGCCGCGGCGCCTGCCGTGGCTTCCGGCGCTCCGTTGGCGGAGGTGGCCGGAGACTGGACGCTGGACCTGAACGGCAAGCAGTTGACCACGCCGCTGAAATCCTGGGAGGACTTGGGCACGCAGGCATTCGCCGGCCCCGCCATCTACCGCAAGCAGTTCGACGCGCCCGCGGCGCCCGCCGGGAAACGCGTGTTTCTGGAAATCGCCGATGTGCGCGACTACGCCCGCGTCAAGCTGAACGGGAAGGAACTGGAAGGGCGCGCCTGGCAGCCGTATCGCTGGGATGTCACCAGCGTGTTGAAAGCCGGCGCCAACGATTTGGAGATTGAGGTACACGCGACGACCGCGGGCCGCGGCCCCGCGCCGCCGCCAGCCCCCGCGGGCGGTGGACGGGGAGGCCGCGGCGCCGCGGCGGGCGCACCGGCTGCCCCCGCGGGCGGCAGAGGCCGCGGCGGCCCGCCGCCGGTTTCCGGCCTATTGGGCCCTGTCCGCCTGGTAGCCCGCTGAAGTTGGTACTACTATTCATCCAGTTCTTCGCGTGCCGCGACGGTTTTTGTGGGGCAGGCTGGCAGCCTGCGGCGGACCCCAAGGGGGTACCCCGTCAACCCGCCTTTTGATCTGTCTGAGATAGCCGCGGGTGGGAAGACCCGGTTGCGGCTTGCCGCTTTGTAGGGCGGACCCCCTGGTCCGCGCGGGACGCCCTCGTCCCGCTCTTCGCACTGCCGGGAAGCCGGCCAGCGGGCCGGCCGCGGACCAGGGGGTCCGCTCCACACGGCGCTATTCGCTACGCAGTATCCCCATGATGTCGAGTCCGGCAATGCGGCGGGTGGCGGCCCAGATGCTTACCGCGGCGATCGCAGCGATGAACACAGCCGCGAGCGTTGGCGTCATGACGCCGGCGGATTTCGCCCCATCGATCAGGCTTTCCAGCGTGCGCCCGCTGAGCATCGCTCCGGCGACTCCCGGAACCGCCCCCGCCGCGACGGTCAGCAAGCCCTGCCGCAGCAGGGCTCCCCGAAGCCTCACCGGCGTGGCGCCAAGCGCCAGGCGCACGCCCATTTCGTGGGTCCTTTGAACCACGGCGTAGGAGACGATGCCGTAGATGCCGATCACCGCCAGCAGCAACGCGAATCCCGCGAACAGCAGCACGGCGGTGCTGTAGAACCTGGGGCGGGCGAGAGCGTCAGCCAGGCGCTGCGCCATGGTTTTCGCACCGAATAGCGGAACTTGCGGGTCCACCGACCGGATGGTGTCGCGGATGATGGCGACGCGGTCTTCGGCCCGGCCATCCACCCGCGCCACGAAGGTCGAGAAGAAACTGCCCGGCGAATCGGCCGGAATGAAGACCTGATAGGCGTTTCCGTCGTCCGCGTCGGCCGCCAGGTAGTCCATCGCCTGGACCACGCCGACGATCTTCCAGGAACTCGTTTTCCCCACCGTGAGCCGGCGGCCCAGCACGTCCGCCGGGGGGCCAAACTCGCCCGCGAATCGCGAATTGACCACGGCCACCCTTTCGCCCGAACGCACCTCCGCGCCTGTGAACTCGCGCCCATATAGAATACGTCCGCCCATGGTCCGGAAATAGTCGGACAACACCGGCACCACCCCGGAATTCCGCCTGGCCGGGCGGCCGTCCAGTCCGAAGCGCGCCCCCATGAACTTGGTGGCGTACAGCGGGAGAAACTCGGTGGCGCTGGCGCTGCGCACGCCGGGAAGGCGGCGGATGCGGCCGAGCGCCTCCTCGAAGTAGGGAAGCTGGCGATGTTCCAGTCGATGCGTGGTTCCGTCCAGCGACACGGCCACCGTTACCAGCCCACCCGCGTCGAAGCCGTGGTCGATTCGCGTCATGTTGACGAACGCACGCCCCAACGAAACCGACGCAGTCACAAGTACGATGGTGAGCATCACCTGTACTGCGACCAACGCCTCGCGAACCGGCCGCGAGCCGCGCGTCTGGCTGGAACTCCGGGTCCCGAACGCGTGGATGCGGCCCGCGTACAGCGACGGCAACACCCCGAAAAGCAAGCTACTGGCTACGCATGCCAATACCGTGAAACCCAGTACCCGGCCATCCAGAATCGAATAGGCCTGCGCGCCGAGTGGCGGCGGCTGAACCTTCGCCGCGATGGAAACCGTCCAAAACGCGACCGCCAATCCGGCCACCGCCGCCACGGAAGAAAGCAACAGGCACTCGGTCAGCAACTGCTGTGTGAGCCTCGCCCGGCTGGCTCCCAGTGCGGACCGGATGGAGAGTTCCGCGGCCCGGTCGGCGGTGCGAGCCATCAGCAGGTTCGCGACGTTGGTGCAGGCAATCAGCAGCACCAACACCACGCTCGCCATGAGCATCAGCGAAGCGTTCTTCGCGGGGCCGGCCAGAGCGTCCTGGAGAGAGAGCATCCTCGGGCGGTAGGCGCCACCTTTCCACCCCAGACGATCCGCCTCGGCACGGAATGCTTCGCGGGCCTGCGGCCACCCGAGGCCGGGCTTGAGCCGCGCCACGGTGTTCCAGGCGTTGTTGCCCGCCTGGAACACCGCGGGTTTCCACAGGACGGCGCTTTCGGGGTAGTCGAAGCCCGGTGGCGCCACGCCCACGATGGTGAGCGGCGTTCCATTGGCCCGGATGGTGGAACCCAGCGCCCGCCGGTCGCCCGCAAAAAGCTGTTGCCAGAGCCCATAGCCTATGACCACGATGGCGTCGTGCCCGGGCGTATCCTCCCCGGGCATGAACCCTCGTCCCAATACCGGCTGTGTGCCCAGGGTCGTGAAGAAATTCCAGGATGTCAGGGCGCCATGCGCCCGCCCGGCTTCGCGAACTCCGCCGAGGTTGACGTCCCAGTCTTCCACGAGCGCGGCATCGGCGAGGTAGGCGCTTTGCCCGCGCCACTCGTGAAACTGACTGGCACTATCGTGCGGAGGAATGAACTCCCCGCGACGCATCGAGGCCAGGCGGCCCGGCTCGCGGAATGGCAGCGCGCGCAGCAGCAGGGCGTTGACCACGCTGAAAACGCCGGTGTTGGCGCCAATGCCGATGGCCAGGGCGGCAATCGCGAATCCCGTGTGCCACGGGCGGCCGGCCCACAGCCGGAGCGTGTGGCGGAGGTCTTGAGACGCTTCGCGCGAAACCTGCGCCGGAATCGAAACGGCCAGATCGGCCAGCAGGCGGATCCACAGCGCCGCCAGGGCGCGGACGCCGTGCGATTCCCCGAGTTCGTCGCGGAACTCCCGCTCCATCGGCCCGCCACAGTTTTCGCGAAACCCAGCCGGGTAGAGCCGCAGCAGCCACCGGTACAGCTTCAAGGAGAACGGCGTGTCACGCATGCCGGGCCACTCCGAAGGTCGCCGCCGCCAACTGCGCCAGCTCGCGCATCCGCGCCGCTTCCGCCCGCGCCACCCTGCGCCCGTAAGGGGTGATCCGGTAGTAGCGCCGGCGCTCGTCGTCGAGGTGCGAATCGGGCCGGTCGCCGGACTCCTCGATCAGCCCCAACTCCAGCATCTTCACGAGCGACCCGTACAACACGCCCGGGCCCAGACGCAGTTTGCCTTCGGTGCGGGCGGCAACCTCGCGCTTGATGGCATAGCCGTGCCGTTCGCCCGCGCCCAGCGACAGCAGAATGTGAAAGCAAGCCGGGGACAGCGGCGTCAGATCGCCGGCGGTGGGGTGGTCGTTGTGGGGCATACTAGTACACGATGAGATATAGTATTCCCGATTTCGATTAGCGTTGTCAAGAGCGAGACCGCACTGGTGTTATGTGGGGCAGGTTTTCAACCTGCGGCGGGATTGAATCCCGCCTCTGCGGCATTGGCGGACGCTCGCGAGAGGCCGATTACAAATCGGCCGCAGGTTGCCAACCTGCCCCACAAAGCCGCAGCGAATCGCCCCCGCGCGTCCGGCCTGGATCGCCTACGAACCGGATGTATAGTCATAGTAGCTACCTATGCGGAATGAAACCACCGTCTCAAAATGGGGGAACAGCCTGGCCGTCCGGATTCCGCTGGGCGTCGCCAAACAGGCCAGCCTCAGTGAGGGGGATTCGGTGGCGCTGGCGCTCGACGGCGACGGCGCCATCGTCCTGCGCCCAACCCGGCGAAGATACGAGCTTTCGGATCTGGTCTCCAGGATCAAACCGAAGAATCGTCACCGGGAAACCGATTGGGGACGCCCACAGGGCGGGGAACTCTGGTGAGCGCCGTCCCGGCCGCGAGCAAGCAGGGAGGCGCCCGGCACTGGTGCTGAGTCCGAGATCGTATAACGCAAAATCCGGCTTGGTGTTGGTGTGCCCGATCACCAGGCAGATCAAAGGATACCCATTCGAAGTGCCCGTTACTGCCGGTCAGGGGGTCGCGGGTGTAATCCTGGCGGACCACCTGAAGAGCGTCGACTGGAAAGCGCGCCACGCCGTGAGGCTCGGGCGCTGCGCGGCGGAAGTTATCGGCGAGGCGCGGGCCAGGCTGGCGCCGCTGCTGGGGTACTGAACGGGCTGGTGGGCGGGCGGGAACAGCGCGATACGGCCACGAGACGAGCGCGGCGCTCGCACTGGGCATGGTCTTAGCCCCGCGGGGCGCTTGCGGGCCGGGCCGTGCAGTGTGGCGCCGGGCTTCGAAAGGGGATACCATCACGCCGGTGAATAGACAGCGAATTGGCAAATGGCTCGTTGTGGTGCACGATTCCTCAACCGGCATACCCGGCATCACGAAGACGACGGCGTCGCCAGAAGCGATGGTCGCAGGGGAGCGCGCACTGGAGCCGCTCGTGGCTGTGGCCGGGCCAGACCGTCTCCACCGGGGACGAAGCGACCGGAGCACGCGACGCATTCGGCAAGGGCGACATGCTCAGGTTCGTGATGGTGGCTGACGTGAGGGGAAGGAGGAAACCCGGTTCCTCCTACACCACGCCTTCGTTCACCTTGGACGAGGAGATGCTTGACAAGGAAACGCCGTATCGGGTCAGGTGAGCGGGGGCGAGCAGTTCCTGCATCGGCTAACGCCGATCACGCCCCGCCAGCAGCCTCTCTCGCCCCTCGTCCCCGCATTTGGCAGGCGAGCCTTCCAAAATCTAGCATCTAAGTAATTGAAAAATAAAGACTTACCTAATCGCGTGATAGGAAACCTGCCAAAATCGTCATTCCCTCGCCCGTCTCTCACTGCGGCAGCGGATCGCCCCGGCCGAGCACCCACGGGCTGCCGTAGGCCGCCTTCAGGCGGTCGGCTTGCCGCTCGACGCCGCCCGCCCAATCCATGAAGAACGCCCACTTGGGCTGGGCCTTGAGCACGTCGGGGGACGGGGGCGTCCCCAACTCGCCGAGTGCGATGGGCTTCCCGTTGGCCAGGTCCAGAATCTCCCAGTAATACCGGTCGTCCAGCGTGCGGTAATTGTCGTAACTCACCACGTCGCAAAACGCCTGGCCCGGGAAGAACTGGTGGAACTCGCCGAAGGGCGCGGGACCGTTCTGGTTCCACACCCACAGCAGGTTGTTCAGATGGTGCACGTTGACCAGGCGGTAGTACACCTCGCGGAAAAGTTGCGCGGTGCCGTACTGCCCCGCCCGCCCGCCCCACCAGAAGAAGGTTCCGTTGTTCTCGTGCATGGGCCGCCAGAGCACCGGAATGTGGGCGTCCTGGAGTTCCTTGAGGAATCCCGCGGCGGTGTCGATGTATCGTTCCCACCGTTGGTGGAGCGGCGTGTCGGAGGTGATCAGCTCCTGCCACTGCTCGTCGGTGAGCCGGGCCTGTACGCTGCCCCGCCAGCTTTCGCTGGGCCTGCCATTCTCGCCCGCCTTCCCGGGCTCGTCCTCGGTGGGCCGCAGCATGTGCCAGCACAGGTAAACGATCGATCCGGCGGCCGCCTGCTTCTTGGCTTCCGCGATCATCAGGTCGCGGTGGACGATGGAGTCCTTGTCCTCGCCGTCGAGGAATCCGAAATCCGATCCCCAGATGGCCGGGTACTTGCCGGTGGCCGCAAAGACGCGGTCGGTATCCGCCGAGCGGTGGTTCGGAAAGTTGTGCTGCCCGGAGAGGATGCCCTTGCCCGAGACGGCGCACAGGGTATGCAGCAGCGCCCGCGCTTCCGGGGTGGCGTTGGGGTTCACCGGATCGCAGGCGTAAGGCGGTGGCGCCGGGGGCCGCTGAGGCGCCGCCGGCTGCGGTGCCTGCTGCATGGGAGGGGGTTGCAGCGGGGCGGTCTGAGCGAACGCCGTCATGGTAGCGCCGAACCCTACAAGAATCGCGATCGGTATGGATTTCCGCATGTGTTTGCCTGACTCCCAGGAATATCACAATAGCGTGCGCCGGGGTTTCCTTTTTTTGGTGGATGCGCCCGTTACCCGCGGCTGCGCACCGGCGTGGTGCGACCGAGCCGGATCGGAGCCGCGACGGGGTGCCCTGGGCCTGGAGCGGACGTGCTCGCGGACCGCCTCCGGACGGATTACAGGCCGGGGCGGCAGCGGCCGGCATGGACGTGGAAGGTAATATCATAATAGAAGCAGGTGCCCATGCAGGTTCATCTGGATATTCCCGAGGATGTCGCGCGCCAACTGGCCATGGATGAAGGTGGCGTGGCCCGCGTTGCGATCGAGGCAGTCGCGTTGGAAGGCGTGCGGGCCGGGAAGCTCACCGTGTCCCAGGCGCGCCGGCTGATAGGGATCGAGTCGCGATACGAGATGGACGGCTTTCTGAAGGCTCACTGCGTCTTCCTCGACCTGACCATGGAGGGCATCCGCCGGGACAGCGAAACCGCGCTCGCGGGGTCGAAATGATGCCCCGGTTGTACGGCGCAATCGTCATTCCCGTTGAAGTTCCTGGCGGGCTGACGGCGGCCGGCGCTCCCCCGCCAGTGAGAGTCTGGGCCGCACAACCCCCGAAGTGGATTGAGGTTCGGTGTGCCCCCCCTGCCATCGATGAGGCCGCCGGCAGACTCGAAGCCTCGCGGCGCGGGATACCGAACACGGGGACCTTGGGCGTGCTGCGGGCGGCTGCCATCGAAGGACAAGTGGACCTTCGCATCGCGATAGCCCGGCTGGCCGCAACCAACTTCCGGATCTCGAAGGCGCTGATCGATGAACTTCTGGCCGACGATGCGGCGGGTGGGGTCAGGCCGGCGGAATAGGCGAACACACAGGAACCATGGACAACGACACACAGACGTTTCACGGCAGTACGGTGCTGGTCACGGGCGCCAGCAGCGGGATCGGGTTGGCCACCGCGCTGGCGTTCGGATCGCGGGGCGCCCATGTGATCGCGCACTACAACCGGCGCCAGGCGGAAGCGCAGGCGGTGGTCGAGCGCATCCGGGAGGCCGGAGGGTCGGGCGAGATTCTGCAGGGCGACCTGGGCGCGATGCCCGGCGTCCGCGCCGTGGCGCGGGCCATCGCGGAGCGGCCCATCCACGTCCTGGTCAACAACGCCGGTTGGCTGGTCGAGCGGGCGCGCGTGCTGGAATTCACCGAGGAACTCTGGGACCGGGTGATCGCCCTGAACCTCTCGAGCGCGTTCTTCCTGGCCCAGGCCGTGCTGCCGGGAATGGTCGAGCGGGGGAGCGGCGTGATCGTCAATCTCTCGTCGGTGGCCGCACGGACCGGCGGGGGATTGGGCGCGCTGGCCTACTCGGCGGCCAAGGCCGGGCTGTCGGCGGCCACCAAGGGGCTCGCCAGGGAATTCGCGCCGCACGGCATCCGCGTCAACGCGGTGTCCCCGGGCACCATCGATACCGAGTATCACCGCACCTTCTCGACCGCGCCGATGCTGGACGGCGTCCGCGCCGCCACGCCCATGGGCCGCCTGGGCACGGCGGAAGAAGTCGCCGGGGTCATTCTGTTTCTGGCAAGCGATGCCGCGCGTTTCATCCAGGGCCAGGTGATCGAAGTGAACGGCGGATTTCTGATGGCCTAGGTCTCTGACCGTGTGGTTCGGTGCCATTGGGGGCAACCACTCCTGGCCCAAAGGGCACCCCGTCGTGGCTCCGAACGGAGCCGCGCGCGTCAGCAAGCGGTTTCGCAATAGCACCGAACCTCGCGGTCACGGCACTAATGTGGGGCGGACGCCCTCGTCCGCGGCCGGCCCCCCGGCCGGCCTGTTGCCGCCGCGCTGGTAGCGGGACGGGGGCGTCCCGCGCGGACCGGGGGGTCCGCCCTACCGTACTTTGCGAAGGTCCCCGAAGAAGGACTGCATCAGGCTGAGCAGTTTGGCCAGATCGATGGGCTTTATGAGGTACGCGTCGCAAAGCTCGCGGAAGCAGCGGATCACTTCCCTGACGTCGTCCACGGCCGTGGTCATGACGATCTTCGAGCCGTAGGTCGAGAGAATGCCCTTGGCTTCTTCGAGGGCCCGCACTTGCCGGACAGCCTCGCGGCCGTCCATTTCGGGCATCATGATGTCCATGCAGATCAGGTCGTATCTCTGGCCCATTTCCATGGCGGAACGAAACGCCTCCACGGCTTCCCTGCCGTTCACGGCGATGTGGCATTCGCCATAGCGGGAAAGGAAGGTCTGCAGGACCAGCCGGCTGGCGAAATCGTCTTCCACCAGGAGCATCCGCAAATGGCCGCCGCCGGGGCGCCCCTGGGCGGGGACGGGCGCATGGCCCTTGGCGGCGGAGACTCGAGCATCCGCGGACAGCCCGGCCATGGCGGCCAGGATTTCGGAGATGTCGGCCTGGTTGCTCCTATCGGGGTCCTGGATCAGTTCCCGCAGCCGGTCGGTGGCACGAAGTAGAACGCGGATGCGGTCCGGGGTGGGAACCATGGCACGGGAGCGGATCAGCGACAGCGCGTCTTCCGTCCGCTGCGCCAGCTCGCGGATGCCCACAAGATTGAAGAAACTCGCTCCTCCCTTGACCGAGTGCATGGCCCGGAAGACGCCATTCACCACTTCCTCGTCGATATCCGCCCCGCCCTTTTCCATGGCAAGCAGGCCGGTCTCGACCGTGGCCAGGTGCTCACAGCATTCCGCCAGATACTCGGCAGCCAGTTCGTCAAGATTCGTCATCTTTCACCGTCCTCGGAACCATTGCTCTGATTCAAGTCTACGCCCACCCGGCGCGCTTCAGAGCGCCTTTGAAGCGCTCGAATTCCTCGACTGCGCCGGGCAGCATCTCGCCACAGCGGTCCAACTGCCCGGCAGTGCCCGCCCGTTCCAGGGCGAGCGCGATGGCGTGCAGGTCTTCCGCCCCAACCGTGGCCGCCGCTCCCTTGAGCGCGTGCGCCTGCGACCGGAAGCCCTGGGCGTCCGCCTCGTTCAGCCGCTTGCGCAGGTTGTTCAACTGGGAGGGGACATCTTCGAGGAACCCTCCGAGCACGATGCCGGCGAGGTGCCGGTCTCCCATCAGCCGCCACAGGAGAGCCTTCTCGTCGAAAATGTCCTGGGCCGGTTCTTCGGGGCGCGGCCCGGGGGCCTGGTCCGGGCCGGCGGCGCGCGGATCGGGGGGCTGTGCCGGGCCGGCGGCGCGCAGCCCGAGGAGATGGTCCGGGCCGGCGGCGCACTGATCGAGGGGCTGGTCCGGGCCAGCGGCGCACGGCCCGAGGAGATGGTCCGGGCCGGCGGCGCACGGCTCGGGGGGCTGCACCGCGCCGGCGGCGCACGGCTCGAGGGGCTGGTCCGGGCCAGCGGCGCACGGCCCGAGGGGCTGGTCCGGGTCAGCGGCGCGCGGCCCGAGGGGCTGGTCCGGGTCAGCGGCGCGCGGCCCGAGGAGATGGTCCGGGCCGGCGGCGCACGGCTCGAGGGGCTGGTCCGGGCCAGCGGCGCACGGCCCGAGGGGCTGGTCCGGGCCGGCGGCGCACGGCTCGAGGGGCTGGTCCGGGCCAGCGGCGCACGGCCCGAGGGGCTGGTCCGGGCCGGCGGCGCGCGGCTCGAGGGGCTGGTCCGGGCCGGCGGCGCGCGGCTCGAGGGGCTGGTCCGGGCCGGCGGCGCGCGGCTCGAGGGGCTGGTC
>Ga0182021_10002772_pt1 | contig 20528 bp, 17 predicted proteins | sample 612E3MmetaG_FD_120493 | JGI IMG/M metagenome (GOLD analysis project Ga0182021, IMG submission 120493) | Permafrost microbial communities from Stordalen Mire, Sweden - 612E3M metaG (Illumina Assembly) | ecosystem: Environmental > Terrestrial > Soil > Wetlands > Permafrost | place: Sweden... | reverse complement strand
TCACCTCAGGCATCTTCCACCTCGTAAGCCACGCCCTCTTCAAGGCGGCGCTCTTCCTAGGCGCTGGCTCGGTCATCCACGCGGTGGAGACCACATATATGGATAAGATGGGCGGGCTCGGGAAGCAGATGCCTTTCACGAAGATACTAATGCTCCTAGCGACGCTGAGCCTGGCGGGCATCCCGCCATTCAGTGGCTTCTGGAGCAAGGATGCCATCTTCGTGGCGAGCCTCAACGCCGGCCTGACACTGACGAACGTGCTCTACGTTGTCGCGGTCGTGACGGCGCTCATGACCCTCGTTTACAGCGCGCGCTATATCTACATGGTCTTCTACGGCGAGAAGAGCCACTTTATCAACGAGCTCGAGGCGGAGGGTCACCACGTCCACGAGAGCCCCCCGATAATGTGGGGCCCCGTCGCGGTCCTGGTGGCCGTCATGCTGGGGATCAGCGCTCTCGGCTTGGTCGGATATTTCGTCCCAAGCCTAAGCCCCGAGGTCTTCATAGAGGGTCAGATGACGAGGGTCATCGAGGGACTACACGTCCCCGAGATATTCGCCTCCACCGGCGCAACCTTCACGGAGCCAGCGGTCGCTAGCGCCACGAAGCTGACAGCGGTCGCCTCAAGCGGCGTCATCATACTCGTCGGCGGCATAATTACCTACCTCCTCTACATGGTGCGCAAGTACAACGCCTGGAAGATCGTCAGCGGCAGCAGCATACTGAGGCCCATACACAGCTTCCTCTGGAACAGGTGGTACATCAACGAACTCTACTACGCCGTCGGCGTCGACGGACTACTCGCCTTATGCAGGGGCATAAACAGCACATTCGAGGCGAAGCTCCTCGGAATCAACGACTCTGCCCCAGCAGGCTTCACAGGCCTATGGAACCAGGTGAAGAAGCTCCAGACCGGTTACCTCAGCATCAACGTGCTGTACCTAGCCGGGCTGCTACTATTCCTGCTATTCCTCGTCCTCGTGAGGGGGGTGTGATGACATGGTAATGCAATATAGTCTACTGTTATCGCTCGTGGTGCCACTTGCTGCAGTTGCCATCGCGTACTTCGCGGGCAGGTCGACCGGCAAGAACATTGGCTGGTTCGTCGCCGCCTCGCTCCTAGTCTCGCTCGCGCTCCTAGTCGGGGTCGCGCTCGGGATCAGCGATGGCAGCGCCTATAAGGAGGTCTACACATGGGCCCCGCAGGCGGGTCTCAGCTTCACCCTGCTAGCCGACGGGCTGAGCATCTGGGTGCTGCTCACGATAAACGTCCTCTGTCTCGCCATAACGGTCTACAGCATGCCCTATATGGAGCACAGGTTCCACGAGTGGGAGCACGAGACCAACGAGAAGAAGGGTCCGGAGGCATACGCCAGCTACTTCGCACTCTACCTACTCTATGCAGTCGGAATGCTCGGCACGATAATGTCGACCAACCTCATCCAGTTCTACCTCTTCTACGAGCTTATGCTCATCCCATCATGGCTGCTCATTAACAACTACGGATACGGCGACAGGGAGAAGATCGGCATGATCTACTTCATGTGGACGAACGTCAGCGCTGTCATCCTCCTCGCGGGGATACTCGCCGCCTACACCATCACGGGCAGCTTCGAGATAAGCAGCCTCACGAGGCTCGTGGGCGTCAGCAACGCCACGTGGATAGCGGGCGCGATGCTCTTTGCCTTCTTCACCAAGATGGCGGTCTTTGGCCTGCACACATGGCTGCCCTTCGCACATGCCGAGGCACCAACCCCAATCTCCGCCTTGCTTAGTCCAGCCATGATCGGCATAGGCGCCTACGCAGCCCTACGCCTCGTCATTATACCCATGACGCCAGTCTTCCAAACCTTCAGCTGGGTCTTCACACTCTGGGCCCTGGTCACGATGATATACGGCGGCCTCATGGCCCTGACGCAGGACGATATCAAGCGCTTCCTCGCCTACAGCAGCATAAGCCAGATGGGCTACATCTTCCTCGGCCTAGCGAGTGTCACTCCCAACGGTGAAGTCGGCGCAATCTACCAGTACGTGGCACACGGCTTTGGCAAGGCCATTCTCTTCCTCGTCGCGGGCATACTCATCAGCCAGACGGGGACGAGGAGCATAAAGAAGATGGGCGGACTCGCCGACAGGATGCCTTGGACGGCCGTGATGGCCATCATAGGCTTCCTCACGATAGGCGGCGTCCCCCCGACGATGGGCTTCATGAGCAAGTTCTTCATCTTCTCCGGAGTCTTCGGAAACCAGCTTGCCCCCGCCGGACAGGTGTGGGCCGCGGTGATCGGGATTGTCATGACCGTCCTCACGATCGGCTACGGCATGTGGACGGTTCGCAGGGTCTTCTACGGGCCCCTCCCCGAGCACCTTAAGCAGGTGAAGGAGGCGCCTCTGACGATGCTGCTACCGGTCGTCGTCTTCGCGGTGCTGGTCATCGTGCTCGGCATCTGGCCGACGCTGATAACCAACTACCTTTCCCCCTTCTTCGCCACATTCTTACCGTAAGGCCACTAGGCCATTTTTTCCATTTCACATACTAGAGATTACCTTGCCACTAGCCACATTGAAAATCAATGAATATGACCTTAGGCGAGTATGGAGTGTGGGTCGGTTTTTTCGATATTCGCCGCTAAACAAAATGGAAAAATTACCCGTCTCGGTAAATCGGTTAGAATATTCGGGATCGCCGCAGCGGAGAAGGCACCTCTGCCCCTGCACGGGCGAGCAAACAAACACCCCCAGACACCCCGAAAACACTCCGCCAAACCCGCTCATTACATAAGTTTTTTTAATGTAAGCAGGGTCTGCAAATAGGAAATGAGCGTCGCTGTCATCGGGCCCTCATCCTTCATCACCTGCTTCCAGCTAATCGGAGCAGAGGGTTACAACAGCGTCACCGGCGAGGAGGTCGCCCAGACGCTGAGCCGACTCGTGGACGAGAAGAAGTACAAGCTTATAATCTTCCCCGAGAGGTTCGCAGCAGAAACCCTACCCGTTAGGGAGCAGGTCCTAAAGAGGGGCGCCATCTCGCCCGTCTTCGCGCTGGTGCCAGACTTCACCATGCAGACGGGCGACAGGATGCAGGAGCTACAGGCAGTCATATCGCTTGCTATCGGAACAAAGCTGGAGTTGTGATGAATGGAAGTCAAAAAGGTCCTATCGGTCGGCAAACGGCTCCAAACCATCCTCGAGGAGGCAGAGAGGGAGTCCCAGCAGAAGCTTGGGGACGCTAAGCGCCGCTCCGACGAGATGGTCAACAAAGCCCGCTCAGATGCTGAGGAGAAGAAGTCTAAAGCCCAGCGCGGCGCTGGAATAGATGACTTAGTAAAGGCCGAGGAGAACCGCGCCAAAGTTGAGGCTGAGAAGATCAAGGCCCTATACCTACAGAAGATCGAGGCGATCAAGAAGATCCCCCGGAAGAAGAGGGACAGCAGCATCGACCTCGTCGTAAAGGAGGTTCTCCCATGAGCCAGCAGAGCAGCCTAGACCTCGAGACGAGGCTTATAGAACGTACCATGGCGCAGCGCGACGAGATGATCGCCAAGGCAGACGCCGACGCCAAGGCGATGCTCGAGGCCGCAGAGAAGGAGGCACAGCGCATCAAGTCAGAGACCGACCGCCAGATACTCAACATTGTCGCCAGCGTCCTACGCGGCGTACGCGATAGGATAGTCGGCGGAGTCGAGCTCGACAGCAGGAAGCAGCTAATGATCGCCCGCGACGAGACGCTCCAACAGATCTACGGCGAGGCCGAGAAGAAGCTCAAGGAATACTCCTCGGATAAGAAGGTGTACCACGAGGCACTCATTAAGCTGGTCGCCGAGGCCACGAAAGCCATCGGTGGCGAGGAGTTCATTCTCTCCGCCAACGACGCCGACTTAGCTGACTTAAAGAAGGTACATAAGAAGCTCGAGGCCGACGTTTCAAAGCTCGTCGGCTCTAAAGTGAGCATCATATTCGACGACACCCCCATCGCGACGATCGGGGGAGTCGTCCTCAAGAACACCGCGGGTAGGAAGATGTACCACAACACGTTCGAAGGCAGGATCATGAGGGCGCGCGCCAAGCTCAATGTTACCCTCTCGAAGCTAATGGAGGCCGAGTAAGAATGGGAATCATAGGCACAATCGACCGCATTAACGGCTCACTCATCAGGGCAACATTCACAGAGGCGCCTAAGATCGGTGACCTAGTCGAGGTCGGTAACCTCAAGCTCATGGGAGAGATCGTCCGCCTCGATGGGCAGACCGCCTTCTGTCAGTGCTACGAGATCACAGACGGCATCCGTCCCGGCGAGCCCGTGAACGACACCGGCGAGCCGCTCATGGCTGAGCTCGGCCCAGGTATTATGGGCGCCATTATGGATGGTGTCGAGAGAAACGAGACCGAGCTCTGGAATAGGACCGGTCCCTTCGTTAGCAGGGGAACCAGCGTCGCGCCCCTCGACAGAAAGAAGAAGTGGGAGTTCGTCCCAACTGTCAAGAAAGGCGACAAGGTCGGTCCCGGCGACTTCATAGGCACTGTCCAGGAGACGGAGAGCTTCGTCCACAAGATCATGGTCCCACCCAATATAGGCGGTACCATCAAGAGCATCCACAAGGGTGGGTTTACCGTCGAGGAAACCGTCGGCGAGCTAGAGACCCCCGAGGGGGTCAAGGAGCTCAAGCTTATGCAGAAGTGGCCCGTTCGCAGACCCCGGCCAGTCAAGCAGAGGCTCCCTCTCAGCGTGCCTCTGATCACGGGCCAGCGCGTCATCGACACGTTCTTTCCATGCGCCAAGGGTGGCGCGGCCGCCATCCCCGGCGGGTTCGGAACCGGGAAGACCGTCACGCTCCAGCAGATCAGTAAGTGGAGTGACGCGGACATCATCATACTCATCGGCTGCGGTGAGCGTGGAAACGAGATGGCGGATGTGGTCGCCCACTTCCCTTACATCAAGGACCCGAGGAGTGGGCGCAACCTCATCGAGAGGACCGTCATCGTCGCAAACGTCAGCAACATGCCAGTCTCAGCCCGAGAGGCATCAATCTACATGGGCACCACACTCGGTGAATACTTCCGCGACATGGGCTACGACGTTGCCGTAATGGCCGACTCCACATCGAGGTGGGCCGAGGCGCTCCGTGACATCTCCGGTCGCCTCGGGGAGATCCCCGCAGAGGCGGGCTTCCCAGCCTACCTACCGGACAGGATCGCAGAGCTCTACGAGCGGGCGGGACGCGCAGTAGTCCTTGGCTCTCAGGAACGTATAGGTAGCGTCACGATGCTAGGTGCAGTCTCCCCTCCGGGCGGAGACTTCAGCGAGCCAGTCACCACGTACACTCTCCGCTTCATCGGGACTTTCTGGGCGCTCGATAGCAGCCTCGCCCAGCGCCGCCACTTCCCAGCCATCAACTGGCTTAGGAGCTTCACACGCTACCTCGAAATCTCCTCGGAGTGGTGGAGCCAGTACGACAAGGACTGGCTCAGCAACCGCGCCAAGGCAATGAGCATACTAGAGGAGGCGGCGGAGATCGAGGAGACCGCCCGCATCATCGGTGAGAAGAGCCTTCCAGACGACCAGCGCCTAGTCCTGCTTATCGCAGAGCTACTCCGTGAAGGCTTCCTCGTGCAGGCGGCGTACCACGAAATCGACACCTACTGCGACGCCGAGAAGCAGACAAAACTCCTGCGTATCATCGTTGATTTCAACCAGATGGTCGAGGGGCTCGTCAAGCAGAGCGTCCCCATCGAGAAGGTGCGCGAGCTACCAATAGTCACCGAGATCATGAGGCTCAAAGAGCGCAAGGGCACGGAACCCATAGACCTTGCAAAGCAGGAGATGGTTAAGCAGGTCGGCGAACTCGCTAAGACCTACGGGGTGAGCTAAGATGGCAGAACAAGCAGGACTAGTCTACAAGACAGTTAAGGAGATTCACGGACCAATCCTCTTCGTCGAGAACGTTCAGGGCATAAGCTATAACGAGATTGTCCGCATACGCACCGACTCCGGCTACGAGGTCTCAGGAAGTGTCCTCGAGGTATCCAAGGACTGGGCCATGGTCCAGTGCTTCGGAAACACCTCTGGCATGGACCTCAACGTCGGTGTCAGGTTCACCGGCGAGACGCAGAAGATCCCAGTCACCAACGACCTAATAGGCAGAGTCTTCAGCGGAAGCTTCGTTCCACGCGACGGCATGCCAGCGCCACTCAGCGATGACGTACGAGACATAAATGGCGGAACCATCAACCCCGCGGCACGCGCCGTCCCCAGCGACTTCGTCCAAACCGGGATGAGCGCCATCGACGGCATGAACAGCCTCGTCAGGGGGCAGAAGCTACCAATCTTCAGCGAGTCAGGCCTCCACCATAACATGCTGGCGGCCCAGATCGCTCGTCAGGCGACGATCCCTGGGAAGGAGAGCGACTTCGCCATCGTCTTCGGTGCAATGGGGATCAAGAACGAGGAGGCCGACTTCTTCCGCAAGGAGTTCGAGGAGACCGGTGCACTAAACAAGAGCGTACTGGTCCTCAACCTCGCCGACGACCCTCCAATCGAGCGCATAATTACTCCACGCATTGCCCAGACGATTGCCGAGTACCTCGCCTTCGACATGGGAATGCACGTCCTAACCATCCTCACCGACATGACGAACTACGCCGAGGCGCTGCGCAGCATCAGCATCGCAAGGGAGGAGATCCCGACGAGGAAGGGCTACCCCGGCTACCTCTACAGCGATCTCGCCACCATCTACGAGCGCGCAGGAATAATTACTGGGAAACAGGGCTCGGTCACGTTGATGCCTATCCTTTCCATGCCCGCAGGTGACATCACCCACCCAGTGCCCGACCTTACGGGCTACATAACGGAGGGTCAGCTCCTCATCCAGCGTGAGCTCTCCTTGAAGGGTCTCTACCCCGCCATGAATGTCCTCCCGAGCCTTAGCAGGCTCATGAAGGATGGAATCGGCGCAAAGACGACCCGCAAGGACCACCAGGATGTCTCAAACCAGCTCTACATGGCATACGCTGAGGGCACACGCGCACGCGGTCTAGTCCGCATCGTAGGAACCGTCGGACTCAGCGACCGCGAACGTAAGTGGCTCGAGTTCGCTGACGCTTTCGAGATTAAGTTCGTAAACCAGGGTCGCTACGAGAACAGGACCATTGAACAGACCCTCGACTTAGCGTGGGACCTACTCGCCATGCTCCCAGAGGAGAACCTCATCAGGGTCCGCGAGTCCTACATCAAGGAGTACCACCCGAAGTACCGTAAGAGAGAGAGCTAGCTTTGTCCTCTATTAGCGGAGTCCGGCCCACAAAGGGCTACCTCATGGAGATGCAGAGCCGCATCATCTTCATTGAGCGGGGCACCGAGTTCCTCAAACTCAAGAGGGATCACCTCGCCAAGGAGCTCAGCGAGTCCATAGAGGTACTCAGGGGGAGGCGGAGACTACTGCTCGAGAGTCTCGGGGAGGCATACAAGGCGGTGCAGGCTGCTTACCTGAGCCTTGGCCCCACAGAGGTGGAGAGCCAGGCAGACAGCATACGCAGCACACTCGACATCGACCTGCTGCCGAAAAGCACGATGGGGGTTCAGTATCCCTACATCAAGATACTGAACAAGCCCAAGATTGAAGGTGAGCTAGACATCACTCTCAGCTACGCCTCGGACAAGGTCTTCAGCATACTTGAGGAGATAATTAGGCTCGCCGAGTTTGAGAGTAGGGTTGAGCGCATCGCGGATGAGCTCGGGAGGACGAACCGTAAGGTGAACGCCCTCGAGAACACGGTCATACCCGACATGAAGGCGGTCATCAAGTTCATACAGGACAAGTTAGACGAGGAGCAGATGGAGGACCTCGTCCGAATCAAGTTGATTGGGGGTGCGTTGGCATCGGAAAGGTAAAGACGGGTTCGATGACCTACGCGGTAGTCAGGAGTCACGCCCTCATCGCTGACCTACTCGACTCCAACCAAATGAGGACTATCGCCTCCACGGACAGCGTCGAGGAGTTCATGTTACAGATCGCTCAGACGCCCTATGGGCAGGTCACGCTGGAGCCAGACGTGAATCCGAGCGTCAGCCTAGAGCGCATCTTCTACCGCAAGTTTATCGAGCGCATCGTGAAGGTAGTGGACCTCGTCCCCAGCAACATCGGGGAACTCCTACAGACCTACTACTACATGAGGTTCGAGACCCTCAACCTCGACAGGATACTCAGGGGCAAATTCAGCGACGCGACCCCAGCCGAAATACAGGCGAGCCTCGTCCCCATGATGCCCTACAGGGCACCGAGCTACCAGGCTCTATCCGAGGCAGCCGACATCGACGCCCTCCTTGAGCTACTCAAGGGCACTGCCTATAACACCATAGCCGAGAAGCTTCCCGTCTACAAGCAGTATGACGCCATCTGGCCCCTCGAACTCGAGCTACAGCACCTCTACAGCCTCACGATCCTCAGGAGCGTCAGGAAGCTCCCACGCAGCCAGAGAAGAATGGTGAGCAAGATCGTGGAGCTCGAGGCGGACATAGAGAACTTCCTCGTGGCGGTTAAGCAGAGCCGCGCCCCGAAGGAGGGGGAGGGCTTCAAACCGGAGGAGATGTTCGACGCCACCTATGGGATATCAACGGATGTACTCCAACTCGTCGTCGACGGTGCGGACCTACGCGACTCCGTGGAGAGCCTCGGGGAGCCCTACAGCGCCATCCTCGCACCCATCTACGAGGGGGACGTAGCCCTCATCAGGACCAATCTGAGGAGCCAGGTCTACAAGACCGTGAACGAGGCCAGGGCCGGGAACGACTTCGGCTTCAACACGATAATGGCGTACCTCGTATTCAGCGAGCTCGAGAAGGACGACTTGGTCGGCATCGCGTGGGCGAAGGAGCAGGGCTTACAGGGTGAGGAGTTCCTCAAGTACCTCGTCGTGCCCAATGTCTCCTAAACCCCTACACTTTTCCCAAACCATAAATCAGTGACCTCCCAGTTGATTCTGGGTTTATGCGATGTCTATGGTGGAGACTGTCTACTTCAACGAGTCGGGGAAGATGAACAGCAGGGAGGCTATTCTCCTCGCAAAGAAGCGTGCCGATCAGCTGGGCATCAGGGACGTGATCGTGGCCTCGTACACAGGTGAGACGGGGGCGATCGCCGCCGAGGTATTCAAGGGCTACAATCTAGTGGTAGTCGCTGGGATGGTCGGTTACGTCGAGCCTAATCAGGACCGGGTGAAGCCCGAGTACAGGAAGGCAATCGAGGACAACGGCGGTAAGATAATTCGCGCGTGCCACAGCTTCGGCGGCCTCGGCCGGGCGATCAACAAGAAGTTTAACACCATACAGGTGGACGAGGTAATTGCGCACGTCCTCCGCCTCTTCGGCGCTGGCGTCAAGGTGGCCTGCGAATGCGCTTGCATGGCGGCCGACGCGGGCCTGATCAGGACCGACCGGGAGGTGATCTCCCTCGGCGGGAACGGGACGGGGGCGGACACCGCTGTGGTCCTTCTTCCCAGCAATACACACAGGTTCTTCGATATGCGGATCAGGGAGATAGTATGTAAGCCGAGGGTCTGGGAAAAACCCCAGTGATCGCCTAACCTCCGACGTTCCTCTTGATCATTCTCCGCCAGACTAGTAACATAGCTGCGACTCGAAGTTTTAGCTGGAGAGACAAATCACCCATTCCTCGCCCATGAGCCACTGATCCTCCGTCGAAAGGTAAGCTCCTCCTTGGTCTCGTTTTGATCCAAAATCACTGAGTCAACACTGCCCGATAGGCTGGATGAAATGAGTGTAACCGAGTGCTACTAGTAGGATTGGTGCCCGTCCAAGCGTAGGCTCTGCTATCTCTTTCTCTCCCTCACTTCTTTCAGGAACCCTCCGAATGTCCATGGGCCTCATCTCATTCGCAGGATCCAATTGGTCCACCTCCAATATACCGAGTCCATCTTGTCCACCGGCTCACCTCAACTCCACTGTGTAACCACTAGCTCCACTTACCCCTAGCCTAGCTTGTACCCCGTGTAGTGGACTAGTTGGACTGGAGTGGACTCCATGGACCCTGGACAAAAGGAGGTACATTTTTGACGAAGGGAGATACACTTTGGATGTATGAAGATGCACGCACATCCATAAGGCGAGAGTTTATCCCCACCGATTAGCCATGCTTTAGAGGATCACATTGAGTGACGAATGGTTCTACGGCAGCAGACCTAAGAGGACCGGGGTGAACTGGGTGGCGCTCCTTGTCGCCATCCTCATCGTCGCGAATGTCGGCGTAATCGCTTACAACACTATAAACACGAACGCTCAGGTGAAGAGCCTGGGGGACCACGTCGACTCGCTGACCCTCGCCGTCGAGTCCCTGAATACCAAGCTCACAAGCGCGTACACCGACATCTCGACGCTTAGGAGCGCTATCAGCATTGGGAACTTCAACGGCACCATAACGCCTAGTTCAGGCTTCGATCTTGTTGGCCTCTACAACCGGACGAGGGACAGTGTGGTCCTCATCGAGGTGACCCTGCCGACGGGTGCAGCGCAGGGGAGCGGCTTCATCTACGACACGAGCGGGAAGATAATTACGAACAACCACGTAGTCCAGGACGCGAGCAGTATACTGGTGACGTTCATCAACGGTACCATCGTCAAGGCGACGCTCGTGGGGCGTGATCCCTACTCCGACGTTGCTGTAATCAAGGTGGATGCGCCTGCTTCCCTTCTAAAGCCGTTGAAGCTGGGTAGCTCTGCTGCCCTCAAGGTGGGGCAGGGTGTCATCGCCATAGGTAACCCGTATGGGCTGGCGGACACCTTGACATCCGGCATAATCAGTGCGGTTGGTAGGCAGATGGACTCCACCGGTAACTACCCGATAGTCGACGTGATCCAGACCGACGCGGCCATCAACCCCGGTAACAGCGGTGGTCCGCTCCTCAACTTGAACGGGGAGGTGGTTGGGATCAACACTGCGATACCAACGGATACGTCCAGAGGTATCGGCTTCGCTGTCCCCAGCGATACGATAGCCCGTGAGCTGCCCAGCCTCTTAGCGACGGGGACCTACCAGCACCCGTACCTCGGCATAACGGGGCAGGACGTGACACCTGGGATCGTGGAAGCCATGAATCTACCAGCAGGTACTCACGGCACCCTCATCATAGAAGTGACCGCGCTCGGGCCCTCCGCCAACGCCGGCCTCAGGGGAGGAACCACGACGCAGACCATCAACGGAGCCTCCATAAAGATCGGCGGCGACGTGATCGTCTCGGCGGACGGTACCCCAATGAAGAGCTTTTACGACCTCATAGTCTACCTTCAGCGAAACAAGCGCCCAGATAGTAAGCTTACCCTCGGGATAATCAGGAACGGGGCGCCGATGGACGTGGTCGTTACCCTGGGAATCCGCCCCGCGCCTTAGAACCTCGGATTCTTTAGAAGATCCGCAATAGTTCCCTTATCGTATCCGAGAAGCAGGCCGAGGCCGATGGCGATTTCCTCCTCGGCCTCCTCCAGCCTGCCCTCCCTTCTCTTCCTCGCCTTCATCTCCTTCAGGGCCTTGTAGCGGTCGAGTGTGGAGACCTCTTTGGCCATATGGACGACAACCTTTCCCTCGGTGAAGGCCGGGTTGAATAGCTTGGTGGTAAGGAAGTCCTCGTCTATGAGGAGGTGAACGTTGTACTCGTCGGCTATGAGTCTGATAGGTTCCTTGAGCCTGTCGTACTCCTCCCTCGTTATCGGTGGACTCAGAGCAAGGGGCTTAACCCCTGACCCCGCTATCTCGGCGAAGGCGTAGATCATCCCCAGGTGGTAGGAGTCGAGGTCGAGCCCCTTTACATGTTTGCTCAGCCAGTGGTCCTCCAAGTCTATCGATCTAATCTCTTTACACAGCCTTAAGCAGCTTTCGTGGGTTCAACAAGAAAAATGGGGATTGAATAACTCGAATTCAATGTTGTTCCTTTATGTAGTCAGAACCACGCGCGTAAAACGTTCGAGGGATTCTCAAGCGAGCTTCCTGAGCGCAAAGAGGGTAACGGCCTTCGAGCATAGGATTAGCTCGTCTATTGAGACGCTCTCGTCCCTTTTGTGGTAGTTTGTGTAGGTCTCGCCAACGCCTATGTTTACGGATGGCATTTTCCCATCGACCACCTGATAATTCATGTCGGTACTCCCGAGGTTACCTACAAATGGGAGATCCTTGCCGGTTACTTCCTTCATTATCTTCTTCGCCTCCAGGGCGAAGGGGTCATCTGATGGGACGACGTAGCCGCCGCGACTGTTAACGACCTCGACCTCGTAGCGGAGATCCGCATCCGTAGCCTTGACACCCTCGATGACGGCCCTTAACTCTCTCTCCACCTCCTCGAAGGACTCGGCGGGGGTCATGCACCTGAGCACCTCCTCCTCACAAAGGTCAGGGACGGTTGCCCCCTGGACTCCCCCTTTTATTGTGCCGATGTTTAGCATGGCTGTGAGCTTATCGACCCCCACCTCCCTTATCTCAGCCGGAAGCTCGATCCCTGGGGTGGCGAGCTGCCTCTTCATGAGTACGTTTCTCCAGTAATTATCGAGAGCTACGTTGATCTTACTCATCTTCTCGATGGCGTTAACGCCGAGGATAGGCATCTGCCCATGGTAAGCCTTGCCAATGGTCCTGATCATGAACCTGGTCCTACCCTGGGCGGCGAGGTTTATCATATTCATAGAGCCGTCGAGCTGCAGACCAAAGTCCGCCTTAACTATCCCCTCCCTGATGAGGTAACCGAGGCCAGCGACTCCACCGATCTCCTCATCGCAGTTGCCTGTGAGGATCAGATCCCCCTTGAGCTTGATGCCGAGTTCATGGATTCCAGTGATGGCAGTAATGGCTGTGGCTAATGGGCCCTTGTCGTCGCAGACGCCGCGACCCCATATATAGCCGCCTCCGACGTCGTAGATGCTCTTACCGTATCTGCAGGTCTTCGTGACCTCCCCACCGAGGGGATCTACGCTCCAGCCATCCTTCTGTATGGCGGCTGTGTCGATATGGGCGCTCATATGCATCGAGGGACCACCACCCTTACCCTTCAAGCGTGCGACGACGTTGCTTCTTGGCCCCTCCAGGCCGAGCCGCTTCGCCCCTGATAGGGTGAGGTATCTCTCGGTGGCATTGTGGATGGTTACCTCACAGCCGACCGCCGTCAACTTGTCCGCGATCAGCCCGCATATCTTTTCGTAGTTCTTCCCCGGTGGAACTTGAGTGTCAATTCTGACGAGGTCCCTCAGGGTCGATATGATGTCGTCCCTATGCTCCTCGACGTATTCAAAGAGTCGCTCTTTGTCTCCCATATGTGTCGCCCTGCCAAGGCAATGCGATGGGTGCCTATCTAAAATTAACGTGCCCTTCTGAACATCGAGTCAATTGGGACCAGGGTTTTCTTCCTATCCTCGAAGGTTGTGAGATTCGTAAACCCTACTGATTTGAGTTGCTTCACCGCCTCGTCGAGGTGGTCTCCAAGTGTCCCAGCGGTGTGACTGTCGCTGCCGACGGTGACGGTGTCGATGCCAGCCTCGTGGGCTGCGAGTAGGAACTCCTGGAGTGGGTAGAAGTGGCCGGTTCCCGCCCTAACCCCCGCAGTGTTCACCTCTATCCCAACCCCCTCCTTAGCCGCTGATTCTAGTGCCTCGATTACTACTGAGCCGTAGTCACCCCAACCCGCATTCTTGCCAAAGAAATGTAGATACTTTCTCCAGTAGTCAGGGTGAGCCATGACATCAAAGAGACCACTCTCGATGGCCCTCTTCCACATCATATAATACTCATCCGCCGCCTTCCTGATGGTGCGGCCTTGGAAAAATCCCTCCGCCTGTGTCCTCGATCCTATATCAACGCCGTTTATGTAGTGGGTGCTACCTAAGATGAAGTCGAAGTCGTGGCTTCTGAGAACGGATTCCAGGCGACGCTCCTGTCCGGGGAAGTAGTCGACCTCAAGACCCGCGAGTAGCCTCACCTTCGTCTCGTCCTGCGCCGACCTCACATCCTCGAGGTACTCTGGTATCTCCTCCTCCTTGATGCTGATGTCGACGTCCGGACCGATTGTTATGAAGTGGTTGGTGAAGGCAATCTCCTTGATCCCCTGTGCCTCCGCGACTGCTATGTAATCCGGTATTAGTGCGGTTGCTGCGTCCCTAGAGTGCCTCTCGTGGACGTGGTAGTCAATCATCTTCGGCGCCTACCCCTGATACTTCGGAGCGGTGTTATTAGAGGCTAATCCCCCAGATTAGAAACATGCAGGATAAATCCTTGGGTCGAAAAAGGAACCATGCGCGCGCTTCGAGGAGAATTTTAGTGTGTACACGGCTCTAGATAGGACGTTTATGGACTCCTGTTAAGCCTCCCCGCTGGGCTCACCCCTACCGGTGTACGTAAGAAAGCTAAACTTCGGTATATCCACAATTTCTGGCTTATCCTTTGGCGTGTAGAATCTCTTCAATTCATTCCTGAGGTCAATCTTCTCCATGAGAATGATGTTAGTGTAGGTGATTATAATTGAGTTGGAGAAAGGCGCGAAATATAGGTGGTGCAGAAGTCGGAGGACCCTTGACTAATCTTTGGCAGAGCTATGGCCTCTGGCGTATTATTCGGGCTGGCCAGCGCACGCCTCAGGTCGACTAGTAATCTTTATGTGTCCGCGCTTTTTCCTTCACCTCGGCGGGTGAGTGGGGCCTCCCACCCGATTCCGCCAGATAAACCCCGGTGAAGGGAGGCATGAATGTCAAAGAGATCAGTCTAGCCGCCATACTGGCGGCATTATACGCGACGCTTGTCGTGGTATTCGCACCCATAAGTTACGGCCCTATACAGTTAAGGGTCGCGGATTGTCTTATTCCGCTCTCGGCCCTGCTGGGCTGGCCGGCTGCCTTGGGGGTGTCCCTAGGCGCGCTCGTTGGTAACTTCTACTATTTTTTAGGCCCCGTCGATGTCATCTTCGGGGCTTTGGCAAACCTACTTGCAGGTCTGCTCATCTGGAAGCTCAGGGGGAGGCTGCTCGTAGGCTGCGTCGGAGCCTCCCTCGTTATAGGGTTGGTCGTTGGCGGTTACCTCTGGACGTTCTTTCCACCACCCGATGTCCTCGGCTTAGGCCTCCCAGTGTGGCTAGCCATGATCGTGAGCATCTCACTTAGTAGCCTCATCTCAGTCGCGGTCATCGGCTACGGGCTCGTCAAGGGGCTTGATGCCTCCGGGCTGAGGAAGCTCCTCGAGTCGCGGGGCATCAAAGCGTAGCCCCTGCGATAGGCTTAACATACTTGGAGTGTTTCTTCGGTTGATGAATCTCAAGGTCCTGCGGCTGGCCGGGCTCTTCGGTATAATTGCGCCTCTCTTCGGGCTCCTCATTATCGTGTCGAGCATATGGTTCTCTCCTTGGTTCAGCTGGACTGGAAACGCCCTAAGTGACCTCGGCGGAACGGAAGGTTTCGAGGCGATTCTCTTCAACTCCGGCCTCGCCATGGTCGGGGCGCTCCTAATGATGTTCAGCACGGGCTTGTTCGAGATGACGAAAGAGGACATGATTGGGCAGGTCGGGACCACGATGTTCCTCATAGCATCAATCCTTCTGATCGCCGTAGGCGTCATCAACATCACCATCGAGCCCTGGCACGGCTATGTGAGCCTCGGTCTCTTCGTGGCCCTCCCCCTATCCGTCGCGATAATCGGGGTCTTTTTCTTCAGGAAGAAGATGAGGTTCTACTCCCTGCTCTCATTAGGTAGCGCGGTCCTGGCCGCGGGAATATGGTTCCTGCCATGGGCAGCGGTGGCAATCCCCGAAGCACTCTCAGTTGTGTATATCGGTGTCTGGGCGATACTCCTCGGGCACTGGATGTACACCCGGTATGAGGATAAGCTAGAAGATTAGCCGACTACTCTGCACCGAGTTTGCGCATCGTGATCAGGGCCACGGCTTTAGCACACTCAATTATCTCGTCGATACTAGCGTTCTCGTCCTGTCCGTGGCCATTGCTGTAAGGGCCCCCGACTCCGAAGTTGACGCATGGCATGTGCCCGTCGACGACTTGATAATTCATGTCGGTGCTGGCTAGGGTACCAGTGAAGGGGAGTTTCACTCCGACGGCTTCCTGGATGAGCGCTTGACACTCCAATGCGTAGGGGTCCGTCGCGGGGACGACGTAACCTTCGCGGAAGTTGATGGTCTCAAGTTGATAATGGAGGTCAGCGTCAGTCGACTTGACACCATCGAGCACCGCCTTGAACTCTGAATGCGTCCCCTCGTATGTCTCGCCGGGTATCATGCCACGTAATACCTCCTCCTCGCAGAGGTCGGGAACGGTAGCACCCTGGACCCCTCCCCTGATGGTGCCTATGTTCAGCATCCCCGTAGGGCACTCTACTCCTATAGCTCTCAATCCCTCGCCGAAGTCAATGCCGGGGGTCGGGTACTTGCGCCTGAGGAGTACATTCCGCCAGTAGTCGTTGAGGGCGACGTTTAGTTTACTCATCTTCTCAATGGCGTTGACACCGAGGATAGGTACCTGGCCGTGGTAGCTCTTGCCAAGCGTACGTATGAGGAAGCGTGTCCGGCCCATGGCGCTGAGGCCGATACCCGTCATCGAGCCATCGAGCTGTATGCCGAGGTCCGCCTTCACGATGCCCTCTCGGATGAGGTAGCCAAGGCCAGCCACACCGCCAATCTCCTCGTCGCAGTTCGCGGTGACTATGAGGTCTCCTTTGAGCGTGACGCTAGTCTCATTGATGGCTTCGAGGGCGAGGAGCAGAGCTGCGGTCTCGCCCTTGTCGTCTCCGACGCCTCTGCCCCAGATGTAGCCACCGCCCTTGTCGAAGACACTCTTCCCGTACCTGCTGGTCTTCGTTATCTCCCCCGCGAGGGGGTCAACGGTCCAGCCCTGCTTCTGAATGGCGGCGAGGTCCGTGTGGGCGCTGATGTGGAGGATAGGCCCCTTGCCGGTGCCCTTGAGGCGGGCGACGAGGTTCGTCCTCGGCCCGTCGAGGCCGATGTGCCTCGCCCCGCTGAGCCTCATGTACTTCTCCGGTGCCTCGTGGAGCGAGGTCGCATACCCGAGGCCACGGTACCTCTCCTCGAGTATCCCGCAGACCTTGTCGTAGTCGTGCCCTGGTGGCACCTGCGTGTCAATCCTCAGTATTTGCTGGAGGAACCTGGCCATGCGATCCCTCCCCTCCTCTATCGCTTGGAATACCTCGGTCTCCCGCTTGTTCATGGTGGATGATCGACGCTCACGGTATGTAATATTTTGGCGTGGCTCCGCTTTTTATTCAGACACACCGATATCTGTGGGAAGGGCCTTGAACGAAGAGCTGAGGGTGGACGCCGTTAGGATCCTCAGGAACCTCAACGAGCTGGGGAAGATCGGGAGGAGAGAGGGTTTCAACGGCGTGACGCGCCTCGCCCTTAGCGAGGAGGACCGCGAGGCACGCGATCTGCTAGTGTCATGGATGGAAGAGGAGGGCCTCAACGTCCGCGTCGACCCCATCGGCAACATCTTCGGCGTCCGCAGGGGCTCGAACCCCAACTTTAAGCCCGTTATAATGGGCTCCCACATCGACACCGTAATAGACGCCGGCATCTACGACGGCGCCTACGGCGTCCTCAGTGCCTTAGAGATCCTTAGGCGCATCGATGAGGAGGGAATAGAGACCCAGCACCCCGTCGGCGTCGCTGCCTTCACAAACGAGGAGGGCGTCCGGTTCCAGCCCGACATGATGGGCAGCCTCGTCAAGTCTGGAGGCTACCCCCTCGAGAAGGCGTACGCGAGGAAGGACGACGACGGCGTCACCGTCAAGGAGGCCCTCAAGGGGATCGGCTACCTCGGCAGGGATGACGTGAAGCCAGAGGCTTACTTCGAGCTCCACGTCGAGCAGGGGCCAGTGCTCCACAAAAGGGGATTCGATATAGGTGTCGTTGAGGGCGTTCAGGGGATAGCGTGGTGGAGAATGGCGTTCCGAGGGGAGGCAAACCACGCCGGCACGACACCCCTCGACATGCGGAAGGATGCCATGGCGGGGGCAGCCGAGCTATACACCGGCCTTCTCGAATATGTAGCTAAGAAGGGCAACGCCCTCTGCACCGTTGGGAAGTTCCGCCTTGAACCTGGCGCCATTAACGTCGTCCCGAGCCTCGCTGACTTTACAGTTGACTACCGCTCATACAACGACGCCACCTTCAAGGAGGGAAAGGCTGAGGTCGAGAGGAAGGCGGAAGAGGTTGCAAAGCGCCACGGCCTAACACTTGAAAAGGAGATGACCGCGGACGCACAGCCCGTCCACTTCAGGCCTGAGATGGTTGGACTCGTCGAGGTATCCGCCATGAAGCGCGCCTACTCGACTTTCAGGCTGCCCAGCGGCGCGGGGCACGACGCCCAGTTCATGCACGTCATGTGCCCCACGGCGATGATATTCGTCCCATCGATAAACGGGGTCAGCCACAGCCCGGGGGAACGTAGCGACGCCGCGGACCTCGAGCGCGGCGCGAATGTGCTCTTCGACTGCACCCTCGCCAAGGCGGGGGTCAAGAAAGAGCCCTAGAAACAGTATCTTAGCTTCCAGAAGGGCTCGACGAACTTTTCGACTTCGCCTCTCATATTTTCCGGGGCCTCGCTGTCGCGCGCGCAAAAGGAGGAGGCGGTGAATGTTGAAGGTGGATGTGATGCGCGTGCAACGTTGGGTCATCCCCCTGTCCCAGTGGAACATATTGATCTCTTATCTACCGGCGCGCGCGTAAATTTTCCTGGGGGAGCTGGGGAGTTGAGTTGACCTGGTTGAGCTGGTTGAGTTGAGCTGGCTGAGTTCAGTTCAGTTGACGTCTTTTTCCTGGCCCTACCTACACGTACGGGGGCCCCAGCTGGTTTAGGCTTCTGCAGCGAGCTACCCCCAGCTCCCTCAGTTGGTAAATCAGCTCCAGCAGCTACCCAGTCAGGTATCAGCTCATCGCTGTAGCCCATCTTCTTCAGATCAGCTCTGACTCCGACGTTGCCCTTCATCTGAGACACCAGCCCACCGAACACCTTGGGGTCTATGTTCATACGGTTGGACTTCGTATCCACCGGCTCCTCACTGAGGTCAGGACTCTAAGTGGTTTGTCATAGAATTCAATCTTCTCAGCTGTCCACTAGTCTTTGTTTATTCACGCGCACCAGATGATGGTTTCTAGCACCCGGTTTTTCACGACGTCGTGAAATGTTTGTGAGCTAGTGCGGGGTGCGTCTCGGCCGGTGCCTCAACATACTATCTACTCTGGACCTGATGACTGGTTGACCTCGCCGAATGCCCAATCGCTAAAGTTTCCCATTGAGTCGGTATATCGAACTGTGTTAGTTGTGCTGTGCTAGCTGTGCTGTGCTAGCTGTGCTGTGCTGACGACTTTTTCCCGGCTTCCCCTACACATACGGGCACCAAAGGGCACCGCCAGCAGCACTATCAGCACCGGCACCACCGGCTGGGCTTTGCTACCTACTGGGATAAGCTGGCCAGCTCACCCGGTTGCCTAGCTGAGCTGACCACTCGACCTGCCTTACTGCCTGGTTTATCAGACTGGCTCAGTGGTAAGGTAGGTGGGCAGGCGGATTCTATCAGCCCAGCTACCTGTATAGAGACGATGACGTCTCAGCAAGGGCCCAGCCCTCAGCTCGTACGATCTGGCTGGAAGCTTCAAGCAGAACATCCAGACCTCTTCGAGTCGCGCTCTACTCAGCAGTGGTTTGCGTATGCATGTATGATGTATGCATTGATCATCAATTTGTGGACGAGTTAGGGACGGTTAGATGAAAACTGATATGCACGATTCGTGCATAGTCTTTCGGTGTGCATGATGCATGCATTAGACATCTTCGATGTAAGCCGGGCCATCGCGAGGCTGCTGATCCTTCTCCACGATGAGGAGGGGTCAGGGTGTGCCGGTTAACACCACGCATCGACTTATGAAGGATGGTACGGTGTCGCGAGGACGGCGTCGGAATCCAGCCTAAGGTCAGCCATAGAGTTTTGCCTCGTGGAGCAGTACGAGTCGGGAGAGTAAATATTGAACACCTTGACCGTCAGGGGTGCTGTGGTGGCGGCTAAGGTCGAGGAGCTGGAGAACCTCCTGACTAGCAATTAGCCAATCCTTAATTGTGGGTCATCCCCCTGTCCCACCCTCTATAGATTAATTATACGCGCGGTACCGGCGGTAACGGGCCTCCCTACCCTGCAGCATCGGCGACGCAGCGCTGCAGGCGTCTCTGCTAAGAGCACCTCGATGTGCTGACTGCCGGAGCTGAGGGCGCGGTTAGCGACGGCGACGGAATCCGGGGCGGTGTCAGTGCCGTTGGTACCGACGCTTTGACCGCCAGCAGCGCCGCCGGCCGGGGCGCCGGGGGCGCTGCCGGGGGCGGCGGCGCAGTGTGGTGAAGCAGTCGCTAGGGCGGCGCCTAGGGCGGCGGGGGCGGCGACACCGGCGGCGCTAGCGCCGGCCGCGCCCTAATCATGACTTTCAATCTCGACAAAACGTATTATAAAAAAGACCGCGACTTCGGCGTGCTC
>Ga0182021_10002771_pt1 | contig 20529 bp, 14 predicted proteins | sample 612E3MmetaG_FD_120493 | JGI IMG/M metagenome (GOLD analysis project Ga0182021, IMG submission 120493) | Permafrost microbial communities from Stordalen Mire, Sweden - 612E3M metaG (Illumina Assembly) | ecosystem: Environmental > Terrestrial > Soil > Wetlands > Permafrost | place: Sweden... | reverse complement strand
CACCTCGAATTATGCGGTGCGGTACGTGTCTCCGCTGGGGAAGGACGCCAACGATGGCAAGGGCCCCGACAGCGCCCACGCCTGGCGGACTCTGACTCACGGAGCCGGCGCCATCGGCTGTGGACAGGTGCTGATGGTGATGGGCGGAAGCTACGCGGCCGAGGAGATCCGCATGGCGCAGAAGTGCTCGGCCGCGGCCAAGGCGGTGGTCCTGGTGAATCCCGGGGACACCGCTACCATCGTGTCGCAGCCGGCAAACTCCGGCCACGCGTTGGTTCTGGCGGGGGACTATCTGGTGATCGACGGACTCGGCGTCGATTCACCGGGCACGCCATACGGCGAATACGATGTGGAGATCGGCGGCGGCCACAACGCGCTGCTCAACGTGGAAGTTCGTCCTCCGGTGATTCCGTCCTTCAAATTTGGCGTGGTGGTCGGCGGACAGCACAATTTGGTCTACCGCTCCTATCTGCACGATTATGGGAGTCCGGATGCCACCCAGAATCCGGATGGGGGCGGTGGGTTTGTGCTGGCGGTGCTGGGCGGCACGGAGAATGCCATCTGGAGCAACCATCTGACGCGCGGCGGTCACGACGAAAGCCTCTGTAAGTCGGGTTGCCGGCACAACCGCTGGCTGAATAACGTGATGGACGGCGGATGGGGACAGGGATGGATCAGCACGGATGGCAGCGAGCATAACCTGGTGGAGGGGAACTTCATCCAGGGAGTCGGCCAACTCGCGCCGGTGTATAAGCCGGCACTTCAGACGTCCTCGGGTAATAACACGCTGCGACGCAATGTGACTGTCGGCGCTAAGACCTGGGCGCTGGAAGTAAGCGCTTTTGGCGGCGATACGGCATCTAACAATCTGATCTATAACAATGTGTTTTACGATTCGGGCGGCTGCTATTTCCAATCTTCCAGCCGCGGCTCGCAGGCATACGCCAACGTAGTCTACGCGAACAATATCTGTTACAAAGTGCAGGATGTCGCCTTCCGGATTTATCTCGGCAATACCACCAACCGGAACACCGGCAACGATGTCCTCTCGGTGGATGCGGCTGGCAAACCGCAGCCCGAGCGTGCCTTCATTATGTGGAACCAGTTAGGCGGCGGGGCCTACGAGATCATGAAGTCGATCGGCGCGGCCGACCGAAGCTACAGTCCGGTCTTTTCCCGGAACAGGACGCTGACGGTGGTCCCACGGTTCGTGGACGAGGCGAACCTCGATTTCCATTTGAGCGCGGGCAGTCCCCTGCTGGATGGCGGCATCGCCATCGCCGACGCCGAGTGGGGTTCCTCCGTGGGCCCGGTCGATCTGGGCGCCTTCGGGATCGCGGTCGCCGATGCCGCCGCCATGCCCGCCGGCTCGGGCACGGAGAATGCGCGCGCGGGCGATTACGAGGCGGCCGTCCAAGCCGTGCGGGCGCGCCCCGGCATGCCGCACGCCCTGGCGATGGAGGCCGCGCTGCTGCGCGCGGCATTCGACGATGCGGGCGCCGCCGCCGTCCTGGCGCGGATCGGAACGCCCAGTGCGAGCGATCTGATGGCGCGCTATGAACGGGTGCGCCAGGGAACCGAGGACCCGGCGCTGTGGGACCTCCTGGCAGCCAACCCGGAACGGCTGCTGGAGATGGCCGACCTGTACATCCAGTGGGGCGTCCTCCGCGACGCCATGCTGCTGATGACCCACAGATATCCTCAGCCGGTCCCGGCGCTGAGTAATGCATTGATGCTCTATTATCGAAGTTACTGCCGCGATCTCCTGGGTTACACTTACTACGCGGGGGAGGATCTGCGCGTGGCGGCGACTTTGTCCGTCAAAGGTCTCTCCCCGCGCTTTCCGGGCGGGTTGCAGGTTCTCCAATTGACAATCCAGCGCAACCCGACGGATGCCAGCGCCCGCTTTCTGCTCGCGCTGCTGCACCGCAGTGCGGGAAGAGTCTCCGCCGCGCGCGAGGCGTTGCGGAATGCGCTGAAGCTGCGGCCGGTCTTTCCGGATGCGGAGGCCTTGCTGGCGGAGTTAGGCCCGGGGCCGGCGCCGGCGCGTAAGATTCGTCCGGCGGGGAGCGGCCCCGCGCCCGACGAGGCGCCTACGGCCACCGCGGGGGCCGCAACTTCTCCACGGGAGATTGCCGACATGGCGCTGCGCACGGCCGCGTCCGGCGACATCGCCGGAGCCCTGAGCTACTTCACGCCCGCCAAATTCCCGAATGAGAAGCAGGAGGACGCGGTGCGCGAGGCCTACATCGAACTGCGCCTGCGCCGCCTGGTGGAGTTGGCCGCCGCCAGGCAGTGCGCCACGGCTGTCCAGGGGCTCACCAACCTGGATGCCGAAGACAAGCGCCTGCCGTTCACCTCCCATGGATTCGCCAGTTTCACCAAGGGCGCTCGCTTCCAGTACTGGTTGGGCGTGGTGGAATTTGCCTGCGTCGACGAAAATGCGGCGCGCCGGAGATGGCAGATACTGGCCAAGGCCAGCCCGGACCTGGCGTCGATCGACCACGCTTATCCCTACATGGCGCTGGCCAAACTGGATCCGGCCGAAGCCGCGATCCAGGCACGGAAGGCGCTGGGATTCCTCGAACGCCAATTGGGATCGGCCTTGCCGGAGTTTCAGGGGAGATTACTGCACAGCCAGGGAGTGCTGCAAATGGTCGCGGGCCGCAAGGACGACGCTGCCGCCAGTTTTCGCGCCGGCGCGGAGGCGGGTCCGGCGGGCATGGTGGAGTACTTGAATCTGGACGCGATCCGCATGCTGGATGCCGGGCAGTAAGAGACCGGCGATCCCCGCGATTGTGTCACAGCTTGCCTGGAGCGGTTTGCTGAGATGCCGCCGCGGCCAGCGGTTTGCGCAGCCGGAAAAAGAGCGCCGCCGCAGCCAATTGGGCTACCACGCCAAACACCACCAAAGCGACCAGGGAATGGTCGTAGAGCAACCCCATGGTGGCGCTTCCTAAAAACCAGGCCACGCCGTAGACTCCGTTGAAGACGCCAAACGCGCTGCCGCGTTTGTTCATGGAGACCACCTGGGCGATGCCCGAGCGCAGGCACGCGTCCTGCGCGCCGAGTCCGGTGGCCCAGCACGCAACGCTGGCAATGGCGCCGGCCTCGCCGCCCAGGAAGCCGAGCGGCAGTGCCACCAGCGACACCAGAATTCCGCCGGTCAGCACCGGCAAGCCGTAGCGGTCAAACAGCCGGCCGAAGACCAGCGCGGTGATGCCGTTCACCGCCATGGCGCCGGAGTACAACAGAGGAATCATGGCGGGCTTGGCCAGGCCAGTCTTTTGGAAGTGGTAGCTGAGCAGCGGAAAATCCACCAAGCCACAGGCCAGCAATGCAGCGGCGGCCACGTACATCCAGAAGAAGCGCGGCAGCGGCCGCGGAGTTTCGGGTGGCGGAGGGACGCCGCGCGTGGGGTAGGCTGCGCGCGCCGTCAGGAGCGTGGTGAGGGCCAGAACCGCGGGGATGGTGAGCCGCAGAAAAGCGGGGCCGAACTGGTTGGAGCGCGCCACCGCTACGGCCATCATCAGCGGACCTAACACGGCGCCGGTCTGGTCGAGCGCGGTGTGCAGACCGAAGCCCCAGCCGTGGCCGACGACATTCGTGGCCTCCGAGAGAAGGACGTCGCGTGCCGGCCCGCGCAAGGCTTTTCCGGTGCGCTCGGCGATCACCAGCAGCGCCGCCATTTGCCAATTGCCGGCGAAGGCGAGCAAGGGCACCGCCACCAGGGTCAGCGCGTATCCGGAAATCGTGATGGTCCAATAGGCGTGCGTGCGGTCGGCGAAGCGGCCGGAGAAGAGGCGCAGGCTGGCGGCCAGCATCTCGCCCAGTCCAGCGATCAATCCGACCTGTGCGGCGGTGGCGCCCAGATCCTTGAGGAATGGGCCAATGATGCTGCGCGCCCCTTCATACGTCATGTCCGCGAACAGGCTGACTACTCCCAGGCAGACGATGAACCGGATTGCCGAAGCGCGCTGCTTCTTGGGATCCATGAAACTTGTACCATATCACCGATTCAGGTTCGACTCAGTACAAGAGCGCGCCCGCCAGCGGGCATGGCAAGCTAAAGCATGCCCCACCACCGCAAACGCCTACCCGCAGTGGTGGGGCATGCTTTAGCTTGCCATGCGCTGATTTCTTTCGCAGCTTTTCAGGGAGCGATTCCCGGGCTGGAGAGGGTCTCGACCACCGAGAGCAACCCGAGCAGGAGCAAAAAGAACACCGCCGCGTAGCGCACAGTCCCCGGCGAAACGCGCTGCTGGATCCACTGCCGGACGCCGGCGCCGATGGAAGCCGCCAGCGCGCCTTTCGTGACCATGGCGCCTACCGCGCCGGCCCACACCACGAGCGGCGAACCAAAGCGCGCCGCGATGGTGGCCGCGGTCACCTGCCCGACGTCTCCCCATTCCGAGAAAAAGATGGCCGCGAAAGAGACCATCATGGCGCGCGAGGCGGGGTACTCTGGCTTCGATTCCCCGCGGTCGGGCTTGCGCCACAGAGCGTAAGCAATCGCGAAAAAGTTGACCGTGGTCATGCCGGCTACTACCAGCGGCGGCAGTTTCGATACCGCTTTGCCGATGAGCACGGCGACCCCCATCTTCGCCATGAAGGCGATCGCCATACCGCACACGATCGGCGCCGTGCGGTAACGCGTGGCCAGAACTCCCGTCGTGTAGAGGAGCTTGTCGCCAACGATCTCGGCCACGAAGACCGCGCCGTATGCGGCAAACAGAATCGGCAGCAAGCAGGCTACTCCCGGCCGGCGGGCGGAAAGCCTTCCTGCCGCACATTCCAGTTTTTCGGAAACCCGTTTTCGCGGACCATGTGGGCGATGGCCAGCAGCAGGCCGCCGTTGCCGGGCAGGTAGAGCGGCAGACTGGCGCGCTGCCAGTTGTGGCCGTTGGGGAGCCAGGTATTCTTGGGCGTGTCCATGGACAGCGCGTCGATGGCCAGCGCCGGCTCGTTGAGGCTGGCGGCGGTCATGGCCACCATCGGGAAATCCCAGCCCCAGGTGTCTGCCCATTTCCATTCGGCGAATACCTTCCGCAAGGTGCGGCGCATGGTTTCGCGATCCACCTTCCTGCCGGGCAGGACGCCGAGCGCGCCCAGCATGGAAGGGTGGTCGCGGTTGCGTTCGGTGAAGGTTTGCGGACAGTTCTCGTGCGCCAGGTAGACGCCGTCCTTGATGGGCAGGGCGGAGAGTTTGGCGCGGACGTCGTCCCATTTGACCTCGCGCGGAAGGCCGGCGCGCTCCCGCCAGCGTTGCGCGATACCGAGGGCGTAGTCCCAGTATTCCAGTTCGAAGGTGGGGTTCCAGGTTTCGCGCGCCGGATGGTTCTCCTGGGCGGGGATGACGGGCGGACCCAGCACGTAGCGGGCGCTCTTGGGGTCGTAGTGGGCATAGCTCGCCATGAATTCGGCGGATTCGAAGACGATGTCGCGGTAGCGCGCCAAGGATTCGGCGGTGGGGTGCGCGACGTAGATCACCTCCGCCATGGCGATGGGGTGCGGCTGCTGCCAGATGAGCAGTTCGCCGACGTTGGAGGGGCTACTGCGGCCATCGGGCGCGGTCATCTTGGGCCAGCGCACGCCGGCGTAGCCCTGCTGAATCGCCTTCATACGTGCACTCGGCAGAATCGCGTTGTACCAGCCGAGGCTGCGTTCCAAGAGCGCGGGGCGGCCCCACGAAGCGAAGTGCGCGGCGTGCCAGTAGTGCATTTCCAGATGGAACTTCCCGTACCAACTGTTGCAGGTGAGCCCGGTCTCCTGCGGCGGTATGGTGCCGGAGCACTGGATGGCGGTGAGGTACTGGGAAAGGACGATGCGCCGCTCCAGTTCACGGGCGCGCGGGTCGGGAGCGGCGGAGAGATCGATGGCGGCGCCGGAGGTCCAGAAGGCGGACCAGTGCTTTTCCGCGGCGGCGAAGGCGTCGTCGGGACCACCGGGGCTGTAGAAGTCGCGCAAGCGCGGATTCCGGAAGGCGCAGCAGAAGGCAAGGCGATTAGATGTGGAAGTCACTACGAAGCGATGCTGCGATTCCCGCTTGACCTCGGCGGTTATACCGGGCCAGGAGACGATCACGGCGTAGGCGTCGTCATCCAGGCGGCGTTCGAGATGGAGGAGGTGTGGACCGGCCTCTTGCCTGTTGGTGCTGTGCTTCTCCGGGTGCGCCCAATCGGCGGCGTTCATGGCGCTCGATGCGTAGGGGAACTCGAAGACCACCGGGATGCGGCCTCGCACGCGAACAGCGAGCGTGTCCTCATCGGGATGGCAGCAGGTCTCCACCGCGATCTTCTGCCCGCGCCATTCGAACTCGCTGTGCAGCGTGCCGGTCCACAGGTCGAGCGTCTGCTGGAGGAATCGGACGTCTTCGGGCTTGTCGATGGCGAAGCCGATGCGGCCCAGGTGAAGGCGGTGCGGATTCTCGCGCAGCCAATCGAAGAGCGGCTTCTGTCCGTCGCTCGATGTGGCGTAGCCCACTTTGCGGCCATAGGTGTCGAATTCGGCGAGCCGCAGATCGGCCGGCCCTTTGCCCGTGGTGTTAGGCGCGGTGTGCCAGCCCCACTGCGATTGCGTGCAGAGGGGCATCCGGCTTTCATAAGGCTGCGGAAACGTCTGTAGGCCCGTGGGGTCGGCCGTGAAGGCGAACTCTCCGTTGCCCACGGAGAGAGGGGATCGGGGGTCGAGCGCGCGCAGCACGGGGTTGTGGCGCGAGACCACGTCGCGGCGGTTGATGCCGGCGGGCGCGGCGGACTGCGCGGCCAGCACGGCTGGTACGGCGCCCAGAAAGGTGCGGCGGGATACGGGCATGCATCCAGAGTAATACTCTTCGCCTCCTCGAAAACGGCTGCTACGCCGGCAAACGGTCCCGGCCCGGACCGTGCCTCATAGCGATCCGGCGGGGGAGGATCAGAGCCCAGATAATGAGCGTGCTCCAACTGAGCGCGGATACCGTCGCCCACCAGGTGAGCGAGCTTGGGTAATACTCCAAAGTCACCAGGTGGCTGCCTGCGGGAACCGGCAAGCCCATAAATGCGACGTCTGCCGGGTATAAGGGATGCGGGATGCCGTCGATGGCGGCCCGCCAGCCCGGAGCGTAGCCTTCCGCGGCCAGAAGGAACGAGGGTTCGGCTGTTTCCACCCGCAGCTCCACCCGCTCTGGCGCGTAGCTCAGTACCGAGACCCCGCCGGAAGCGTCATGCTGATCTCTTACACGAAGGGCCGGCAAGGGAAGCGTAACCAGGTGCTCGACGATCGCCGTAGTGCGGGGATCCACGGTAGGAAGAAGCCCGCGGGCTTCCTCCATGTTCGCGGCGCACCGCACCGCCGTCACGAGACGATAGCGGGGTAGCACGGCGAGATTTCGATACACGGTCAACGGCCGCTCCGATGGAATCGCGATGCGCTGCCAGCGGGCTGCGCTTAAAAGGCCGGCATCGAGCGGGGGGCCCTCGCGTATCAGGAAACCCACGCTCGCCGCGTCAATGAAGGGAGAGGCGAAATCCTGGATCGGGTACTGCCGCTCCCAGGGCACCACCTTCGTATAGATTCCCCGGTATGCCAGCATACGAAGCGGCGCGAAGGGATTGTCGCCGTTGGCACTTGGCAGCCGCAACAGTGGCGCGCTGCTGGTGAATCTCGGGCTGTATTCCATCGTGTCCGTACGCAGCGGCGGCTCGGTCTGATGGACCATCGACCGTAAAGCGGCCAGCAGCCGGGGATAGTGCATCACTTGCCGTGTGGAATCGTGGAGCTTCCAGCCACCTTCCCCAGTATTCATCGGGCGATTGGATGCGACCAGCAGCAGCTCGGCGCCAGTCGCAAGCGCCACTGCGGCGGCCCAGCGTGCACGGTGCCGCGTCAGTTGCTGAAGCGTCAACGCCGCGGCCACCGCCATCCCGAGCGAGAAGCCGGCCAGGGCGAACTCCGTATAGGCCGAATTCCGCACTATCTTGGGGAGATGATGGAAGATCTCCAAATATCCCGGCAACTGTCCGCCGAAGAGCACGAGGGCGCACAGCACCGCCAGCCAGGAGAACAGTCGGGCAGGTCCTTTGCGAACGAACAACGCGGCCAATGCCAACCACACCGTCAACTGGCCATTGTAGAAATATAAGAACGTGAAATTGGCCGTCTCTTTGAACAAGTTATGGTCGAAGGGGGTGAAGACGTGCAGCCGGTTGGGCCAAACGGCACTGGCTAAGGCGCGCACCGGCAGTCCCCCAGGCTCGTTCCAGAGCCAGCGGTTGGAAGCGGCGCTCTGTGAAGAGAGTTCCAGGGAAGGCATCAACTGGACGGCGGATAGCCCCGCTGCTACGCCGAATGCCGCCAGGACGGTGACGGGAAGCCACCAATTCCTATGCCGGATTGTCAAAATCACGGCAAGATATGCGGTGGTGCCGTATGAAATCAGCGTCACGGATGCAAAGCCTGCGAGAAAAGTCATCGCCAGGGCAATTGCCAGCACGGCGAATCTTCGCGGCGTGAACCCGTGAGCAAGTTGCACCACACCCAGCCACGCGAATGGCATCCACGCCGCGGCCGATACCGCCCCGAGGTGCTGCGGCTGCGAAACGAAAAAACAGCCCAGTTGGAAAGCCGTCGCGCCGAACAAGGCCGCGCCGCGCCCGCACTCCAGCCGGCGAAGCAGTAGATACGCTCCGATGCCCGCCAGCACGAGGTGCAACGCAATCAGCCATTCCAGCCAATAGAAGATCGCATCGTCGCGGACGACCCCAAACGCGAATGCGAGCCAAGCCGGAGGGTAGAAAAGCTGCGCCTGCAGATCGGCATGGAACGGGTATCCGGCATAGGTGTAGGACTCCCAGAGCGGAAACCGCCCGCGGCGAAGCGCTTCCACCACAACCCCGGCTAGAGGTACGTGAAAGCCCGTCAGATCCCACGGGATGTGGGTTGTCTTCGAAAGCAGCGTGGTCCGGAACAGGATTACGGGCTGGGCGAACAGAATAGGGAAAGGCCACCAACGCCGTGCCCCCAGGGTGCGCCAAAGCCTCACGCAGTTCGAGCCGTGCCAACTCACTGCTTCACTATAGCGAAGGTGCTTCAACCGCTTGATGGCAGCTACTCCACCGTGAACGTCTGCTTGGTTTCGTAAGTCTGCTTCCCCACCGCATCGGTGATGGTCACCGCGATCGTATATTCGCCGGGCGTGGTCTTCGCCAGCAGAGTAATCCCCATCGAAGCCGCCATGTAGCGTTTGGGGTAGAAACTTTCGCTCTGTTCCACCTCCGGCTTGTCCTGCCTCCACAGCACCTTGCCGCTGGGAGAGATCACGCTGGGGACATAACTTACGTCGATGCGATTCTTGTCCCCATATTTGAAGCCGATGACGTCGAACTTAGTCCATACCGCATCGCCGCCTTTGTAGACGGCTTTCTGCATCGGTTGCGGGTCGTCCTCTCCCCGGAAGAACTGGAAATTCCGCACCGTCAGCGTGTCGCTGGGCTCCACGGTCTTACTGCGGACTACAAACGGCACACCGAGTTCGGCCTTCGTGTTGGCTACCAGGTCTTCAATCTTGACCAGCACCTGGTAAGTGCCGGCGGCAACCAGAGGAGGAATCTGGATTTCGGTGGCGATCTTGGGCATCCACGTCTTATCCTGCGGCGCCACGTCGGTGATCATTTCGTTCTTATAGATCTCGGTCAACGGCACGCCCTTGGGGTCGAAAGGCTGTACCGAATAAGTCACGTGGACCTTTTCTTCCGGCGTCTTGGCATAGCCAGAAATGCGGCAACTGAAGAACAGCGTCTCCCCCGCCACATGTTCGTATCCCGCCGGCACGGGGACGCCGCCATCGCTTTGCGCGATGATGGGCCGGACCACTTCCAGCCCGGCGGCCGTACACACCGCCGCGGAGAATAGCAAGACGAGCGGCAATAGTCGTGGAATTGTTCGCATGGCGAACCTCTGCCTACGATTCTACGCTTCCCGCGCGTCACGCAGCGGGTGGGGCAGGCGCTTCCGCCTGCCCCACCTTACGCTTCCAGCGCCTCAAGGAGATACCGCCCCGTGTAGCCTTCCGTGCCGGCGGCGACGGTTTCGGGCGTGCCCGCGGCCACCACGCGGCCTCCGCCACCGCCACCGTCGGGGCCCAGATCGATCACCCAATCGGCCGCCTTGATTACGTCCAGATTGTGTTCGATGACGATCAGGCTGCCGCCATTCCCGATCAGCCTTTGGAAGGTGCCCAGCAGCTTGGCGATATCGTCGAAGTGCAGGCCCGTGGTGGGCTCGTCGCAAATGAACAGCGTGCCGGCGTTGCTCGCGGTCGCCAGGTGCGACGCCAGTTTGACGCGCTGCGCCTCGCCGCCGGAGAGCGTGGTGGCGGATTGCCCGAGCCGCAGATACCCCAACCCGACATCGTCCAGCACCTTCAGGCGCTGCACCAGGCGGGGCGCCGCATGGAAGAATTCCATCGCCTCGCGCACCGTGAGTTGCAGCACTTCGTGGATGTTGAGATTGTTGTAGCGAATCTCCAGGATGCCGCTCTTGTAACGCGTGCCTTTGCACTCTTCGCAGATCAGCTCCACGTCGGCCAGGAACTGCATCTCCACGGTGACTGTGCCATCGCCCTGGCACACTTCGCACCGGCCGCCGGGGATGTTGAACGAGAAGTGGCCGGCCGTATAACCGCGTTTCTCCGACTCGCGCGTGGCGGCGAAGAGGGCGCGAATCAGGTCGAACGCCTTGATGTAGGTCACCGGATTGGAGCGCGGCGTGCGTCCGATGGGCGATTGATCGATCATCACCGTGGCCGTGATCCGCTCCGCGCCTTCCACCTTGCGGCACATCAGCCGCGGGCCGGGCGCGTTGTCCTCCTCCGCACCCGCGGCCGGCGCGTCCTCCGCGCTGTCGCGCGCCTTGTGGAGCGCTTCGAGCGAGCGATAAATCACGTCGTGGACCAGCGTCGATTTGCCGGAGCCGGAGACGCCGGTCACCACCACCATCATGCCCAGTGGGATTTCGACGTCGATGTTCCGGAGGTTGTGCACCCGCGCTCCAAAGAAGCGCATGACGCGGCGCGGATCGACGGCGCGGCGCGCGCGCGGCGCGGAAACCTTGAGCTCGCGCCGCAGGTACCGGGCGGTCAGCGAGTGGTTCCCTTCCGCCATCAGCGCGGCCAGCGTGCCTTCGAAAACGATATGCCCTCCGTGCTCGCCCGCGCCCGGACCCAGGTCCACGATGTGGTCGGCGGCGCGCATCACGTCGGAGTCGTGTTCCACCACCACGATGGTGTTGCCCAAGCCGCGCAGTTCCTCCAGAATGCGGATCAGCCGGCCCGTGTCCCGGCTGTGCAGCCCGATGGATGGCTCGTCCAGCACGTAGCAGGCGCCCACCAGGCGCGAGCCCAGCGAAGTCGCCAGTTGGATGCGTTGCGCCTCGCCGCCCGACAGCGTGCTGGCCAGGCGATCCAGCGTGAGATACTCCAGCCCCACATCGTTGAGGAACTTCAGGCGCTGGCGGATCTCCACCAGAATCTTCTCGGCGATGGCGGTCTCTTCCGGGCTGAGGTTCAGGGCCACGAAAAACTCCCGCGCCTCGGCGATGTTCATGCGCACGATCTCGGCCAGGTTCCTGCCGTTGACGCGCACATAAAGCGCTTCCTTGCGCAAACGCGCGCCCTTGCACTCCGGGCATAGCGCGTAGCCGCGGTACCGGCTCAGAAACACGCGCACGTGCACCTTGTACTTCTTGCTCTCCAGGTGATCGAAGAAGCGGCGGATGAATTCGTCCAGCGTTTCGCGCTCTTTGGCGGAGAGATCGGCCACCGGCACGTTCATGCGGACGGTGGTGCGGTGCCTTTTGAAGTTGCCCATCCAGGAGCGGTACTTCGGCTTGGTCCACGGATCCACCGCGCCTTCCTCCAGCGAGAGCGCGGCATTCGGGATCACGCGGTTCATGTCGAAATCGATGGTGTTGCCGAAACCCTGGCAGCGCGGGCATGCGCCCACCGGCGAGTTGAAGCTGAACAGGATCGGCTCCGGGACGTTGAAGTCCATGCCGCAGGTCTTGCACTCAAAGCGCTCGTTGAAGCGCAGTGGTGCGGCGCCCGACGCGCTTTCGAAAATCACTTCGCCCGCTTCGCGGTAGCAGATCTCGATGGTGTCCACCAGGCGCTGGTGCAGTTCCGGTCCGATCGCCACGCGGTCTACCAGCATGAAGACGGGCTTGGAGAAATCGATGTCCAGCAGCGATTCCGGCGTCGAGAACTCGAACAGGCGCCCGCCTTGGAACAGCCGGTTGAAGCCCTTCTTGCGCAGTTCGAACAGGTGATCGCGCAAGGCGCCGCTGGTGGGGTGCTGGCCGCAGGGGAAGAGTGCGTACCATCGCGATCCCTCGGGTTGCTCAAGAAGCCGCGCCGCCACTTCATCCACCGTATCCTTGCGGACGCGCGTGCCGCAGGTGGGACAGAACGTCTGTCCCACGCGGGCAAAGAGCAGGCGCAGGAAGTCGAAGCACTCGGTGGAAGTGGCCACCGTGGAGCGTGGATTGCGCGTCGTATTCTTCTGCCGTATGGCGATGGCGGGCGCGATGCCGTCGATATCGTCCACATCGGGCTTTTCCATCCGCTCCAGAAATTGGCGCGCGTAGGCGGAAAGCGATTCCACATAGCGACGCTGCCCCTCGGCGTAGATGGTGTCGAACGCCAGCGACGATTTGCCAGACCCCGACACGCCCGTGATCACCGTCAGTTTTTCATGGGGAATGGAAAGCGAAATGTTCTTGAGATTGTGGACCCGCGCACCCTGGATCCGGATAAAGTCTTCCACTGGAGTTTCTATTATACGATTGCGGGGAAGGGGGTCAGCCTAACGGTAGCGGCCCGCATCACCTTCTCCAGCACGAAGCGGTCAAGCTCGGCGGTCAAATTGATCTGGCGGGTCGGCATCACGCGGCCCCCGTCCCGGCCGCGGTGCTCCAATCCGAGCCGCGACCGTGAGGGAGCGGTTCTGGGGCGTATTCACAACGTGCGCACAGGCATGTATAGTGGATGTATACACAAGGGAGGCTACGCATGGCTGGCATGGTAAAGAAGGACGTCGGTGCACGCGGTGAGACAATCAACCTGCGCGCCACCCGGAAGCAGAAGACGCTGATTGATCGCGCGGCGGAAGCGCTGGGCCGAAGCCGGTCCGATTTCATGCTGGAAACCTCGTGCCGCGAAGCCGAGACGGTGCTGTTGGACCGGCGCTATTTCGCGCTGTCCGCCGAGGCATTCCGGCGCTTTACGGACATACTCGACAAGCCGCCGGCGAGCAATCCAAAGCTGCGGCGACTACTGCAGACCAAAGCGCCCTGGGACCGATGACGGGCGGCAAGGGTGAAATCCGGCCGCCGGAAAAGCTGTTAGCGACCCATGACCTTTCCGCATTCGACTGCGGGGAGCCTGTCCTGAACGATTGGCTGCGGCGCCGCGCTCTACAGAATGAAGCCAGCGGGGCATCGCGCACGTATGTGGTCTGTGCGGGGAAGAAGGTCTTGGGTTACTACACGCTGGCCGTTGGCGCCGTGGCGCACGCGGAAGCGCCCGGGCGCATCAGGAGAAACATGCCCGACCCCGTGCCCGTAATGGTGCTCGGCCGGCTGGCCGTGGACAAGAGCGCCCAAGGGCGGCGCATGGGCAGCGGGCTACTGCGGGATGCCGTGTTGCGGACCGTGCAGGCGGCGGATATTGCCGGTATCCGGGCAATTCTGGTTCATGCCATTTCGGAGGAAGCCAAGCGCTTCTATGAGAGCCACGGATTTGTCGCCTCGCCGGTCGATCCGTTGACGGTCATGATCGCGGTCGCGGAGGCGGTCAAGATAATGGACGCGTCCTAGGAAGACCCTGCCACGAAAACTATGAGGCCAGTTTGTACCGCTTGACCTCTATGGCATCCTGGCGCACCTGCGCAAGGTCGTAGTTCAACTGGAGACGGAGCCAAAATTCCGGGGTGCTGCCAAAGGCCTTTGCCAGCCGCACCGCCATCTCCGGAGAGATTCCGGCTTTCCCGTTGACGAGATTGTTCAGTGCCTGGCGTGTCACGCCGAGACCCTCAGCGGCCTTGGTGATGGTAAGGCCGAGCGGTCCGATGCATTCGTGCCGAACCAGCAGGCCGGGGTGCGGCGGGTTCTTCATGGGCATAGCTCTCTCCTAATGGTAGTCGATCAGGTCAACATCATGGGCGTTGCCCTCTTCGAATCGAAACGTGATCCGCCAGTTTCCGCTGATCGCGATGGACCAGGTTCCCTTCTGGTCTCCCTTGAGTTGGTGTAAGCCGTATCCAGGCACGTTGAGATCCAGCGGTGACTCCGCGGCCTCCGACGCCGAGAGTGCCAGCGCCACGCGAAGACGAAGTTTCGCGGCGATCCGGCTCGCGTTGCCCTCGAACATCTTCTTCAACCCGGAGTGTCTGAAGCTCCTGATCACGGTTCTATCGTAAATTGACAAGTGTCGCGTGTCAACGAACTCCACACGCTTGCAGTTTCTTGAGGGTCACGCGGATCTGTATGCACCGGTACTAACGGCGTTATCAACCTGAGTGCGAAAGGTCTCAATCAATGCCAGTACTTCGGCGTACAGCTCAAGGAAGTCAGCCAAATCTGGGCGAAGGTACTGACCGTGAGCGATGGTATTCCGGGCGGCGACTAAGCTCTCATCAATGAGATGCTCTTTGGTGGCGTACGGCCCATAATCCAGGCCCAGGGAGTCAATGACGTCACGAAGCAGATGGGATGAGAGGTTGCCCCGGGCCCCGATGGCATCCTTGCGGGTGATGTTGGAGCGCTGATTGAGATCATTCCTAAAGAAGCGGGCAAGCTCTATGTGCGACCGGATACGATTGCTTTGGGATGCTGCCTGCACTTTACCCCGAACAGCCATTGCGAGGAAATTGGGCGCGAGCTTTTCGTACGGAAGCCGCTGGAACCGCAAGAACTCTAGATACACGCCGCCCGCCGCTTTGACGAATCCCTCCCAATGTGCATACAGCAAGGCGACGCCCCCGCGCAACAAAGCGGCACGGCGGTCAGCACTATTGCTGGGCGCCTCCACCAAAAACCTAAGTGCGGTGAGTTCCTTTTTGCGCCAGATCAACTCGTCCGCTAACGCGCGATTGACCTCGTCAGGCGTCCTAATGCTCATTTCGCAAACTTGGACCGGCCATAGGGAATGATCTTGGGCACGCGAGAAGACGCTCTGATCCCGGACCCCGAATTCTCGGTGAACTTCTGATCTGTCCACATTTCCTTGACCTTCTCTGGTATCTGGTCGCCTTTGCCCTTTGCCTTCTTGTAGCTGTACCCCATGCCAATCGCCACCGCCTCGAACGCGGAGACCGAGAACCCACCCACAAACCGTTGGCGTTGGGAATCGTAGCGTCGGAAGGCATCGGAGGCGAGTTGCTCGCTTAGCAGTGCAAATGTCTCGCGGAACGCGGCTTCCTCAGCGGCATAGTCGAAGGCTTTGTTCTCCGCGAGCGCGGTCGCTTGATCGGTCAAGAAATCACCCAGATCCCCCAGATTAGAAAGCGCCGAAGGTGGCAGCGTTCGAAACACGATAAATCGAAGCACGAGTTCCATATCATACTGCTCTTCGATCGCTCGATCCGACAAGCCTACGCAGTTTACGAATCCCTGATCCCGTGAAAGCTCTTTCATCCAGTTGTAGAGTCTTCGGTTCAGCATGACCAGTATGCTGTTGCGAACCTCCTGGTCCGAAAGCATGGATCCACCGGTATTGAGGCGCTGAAATAGTTCGTACTTCGCCGCGTCATCACTCTCTTTCAAAATGATGCTTACATCAATCTTGGCTCGCTTGATGAGCAGACGCTGGGCTGGCGTTAGGCACTGATCGGGGTGAGCCTCATCCTCCCACCGCTTCCCCCCCAAAGATGGCAAGTACTTTGTGGCCTCCAAAGTGAGCGGCGGTAGTCCTTTCCGGTCCTCATCTTTGAGAATGCCTACAAATTGGTAGATCGTCGACAGCCTCTGAAGACCGTCTACGACGTCCCAAACACCGTCCGGCCGCTGAGCGACGAAGATCTGCGGCACGGGAATGCCGAGCAGGATCGACTCAATCAGACGTGATTTCTGTCGGGTTGACCATCGAAAGAAGCGTTGGAACTCTGGATGAATATCGAGTTCCGACTTCTCATATATGCTAATCCACTCCCCGATCGAGACGGAGTAACCGTCCGTCCTGATCTCGGCTCGTGTCTTGTCGATCTCTTCTTGCAGTCCCATCGTGTGCGCTACCAGGCTCATAGCTTTCTCCAAAGTATCACAGCCTCACGCCCATGTCTGTATTCAACAATGGCACACTCTGGCCCCGTGAGGCGTTGGAGTTATCGCAAGTTGTTGAGTCTGTTTTGCATGAGTGGGAGGTTGACCGCCTTTCCGAGAAGGCCCATACTGAAGCGAACTAGGCCGCGCCCGGCGCTCCTGATTCGCCTATGCCTGATCTCGCCAAGCTCATCGCCCGCCTGCAAAAGCACTACGGTGCGCCCGAACTCCCGCCGGCGCGCGGGGCGTTCGAATTGGTCCTCTGGGAGAATGCCTGCTATCTGCTGCCCGACCAGCGTCGCGCCGCCGTCTTCGAAGGACTGCGCGCGCAGGTCGGCCTCACGCCCGATGCCATTCTCAAAGCTTCGCGCGAGGTGCTGCTGCCGCTGGCGGCGCTGGGCGGCATGCGCCCCGAGACGCGTGTCTTCCGCTGGCAGGAAATCGCGCGTATCACCGCTACTCAGTTCCAGGGCAACCTGGAGCAGATCCTGGAGTGGCCGTACGCCCGCGCCATGAAGGCGCTGAAGCTATTCCCCTGTATCGGCGACCCGGGGGCGGAGAAAATCCTCCTCTTCTGCGGTGTCGCGGCCGGACTGCCGCTCGAATCCAACGGTCTGCGCGTGCTGACGCGGATCGGCTACGGACGCGTGCACCTGAAGAATTACGGCGCCATGTATCGCTCCGTGCAGGAGGCCATCGCGCCGGAACTGCCTAAAGGGGCACAGCGGCTGGCCCGCGCCCATCTCCTGCTGCGCGCCCACGGCAAGACGATCTGCCGCGACAAACAGCCTGCGTGCCACGAATGCCCCGTCGAGGACGCCTGCGTCTTCAGGAACCCAATCGCTTCCAAAGGCCCGCGAAATATTCCTGGAACAGGGGATTGAATCCGCTGCCGGCCACCGTCCACGCGTCGCGAATCGCCGGGCTGTTGGCCCACGTGCGGAAGACCTGGTCCCAGCCGGCGTAAACCGGGTTCTCGCGGTCGCCCTTGTGCTCGAAGTTGAGCTCGAAATAGACGTCTTCCATGAACTGGAGGAGTTCCATGCAGAAGTAAACCGCTTTGCGCGGCGTGACCTTGGGCTGATCCACCAGCGGCATGCCGTCGAAGAGCTGGTTGTCCAGGAACGCCAGATCCCGGTCTTCGCTGATGCGGCGCAGGAAGGCCGAGTATTGCTCGGTCAGGTTGCTCGATTTGTCTTCGGGGAACGATGGCGCGGGGTACCATTTGCGGCACAGATCCTGGAACATCTCCAACATCTGGCGCTCGTCCAGTTTACTGGGCCGGGTGGCGACGTTTTCGAACGTCGTGCGCACCACGTGCAGGCCCAGTTGCCGGTAGCTTTCGAATTGCGATTCGCTGAAGAACTGGTCGACCGTGCTTTCGTGCGGGAACGCGGCGCTGCCGGAGTGGTACTGCTGGACGTCCTCGGGCTCATCGCCCGTGAAGCTGGCCTTCAGGTAGAGCAGCCATCCGGTAGTGCCGCGCGGCGTGGCCATGCCCGTGCGTCCGCAGGCTTCGGCGGCGAATCCGGCTTCCGTTTCCGGGTAGGTCACGGTGCCCACCACGCAGTGCGTGCGGCTGCGCCCTTTCGAGAGGCGTATGGGCTCCGGGTTGATGGTGATCTCCACGCCGAAATCGGCGCGGCACTTGCGAATCGCTCCGCCCAGTCCTTCGAAGCCCAGCCCCGGATCGGCTTCCGAATCGCTGACCACGATGTAGCGGCAGCGGCGGCGCACCAGTTCGTAGAGGCCGAGATTTTCGAAGTGGCCGCCATCGGAGACATTAACGTAACGGCTGCGGCCGTTGGATTGCGCGAACAACTCCGACAGAAGGGCGACCAGCGCGTTCATCGGCCCGGGCCGCGCGCTCGGCGCGGTGCGCCGCGGATTGCCCAGCCACCAGCCGAGGCGTACGTTGAGAATCGTCATCAGGGACGCCAGCGGCGCCGACGTGTGATACCCGGCGTTCGGATTGGCGGCCGCGCCGGATATGGCGATCGCGGTGCCCAGGCAGGGACCGGCCGCCTCCATATAGCCGGGCGTGGCGCGGTAACCTTCGGCATTGAGATCGGCGGTGCGGCGCGTCACGTCGCGGTCCTCTCTTGAGTGCGGCGGATCGAACCCGCAGTAACGCGGGGTGAAGACGAAGGACGCGCCGCGGCGTTCCTGCTTGGCCAGTTCGCTTCCGGTGTTGAGGTTCAACGCGCAGTTGACGATGGGGTAGGGGCCGCGGTAGGGATGCTGCGGGTCGGAGGGCAGCAGCGTGGCGATGGGGAAATCGTCGTGCGGGTCGAATCCCGTCAGCCGGTTGGGCCGGCGATCCTCGCGGCTGGCGCCCAGATAGCAGCGCACCAGCCGGTTCTTGTAGAAGTGGTGCATGGAGAATTCATTGATGTTGATGCGCAGCGGCAGAATGGCGATCAGCACCCCGCAAGCCGCCAGCAGCGCGGCGCCCTTGGACAACAAAGCCTCGTTGGCGTAGAAGAGAAAACACCAGTATTCGCGCTCCACCGGTTCCAGCCATAGCAGCCAATCGGGAATCTTCCCGGTGACCGGGACCACGCAATTGGCGTGCGTGGCCACCTGGCCGGCCAACGCGCGCAGCAGCAGGTGAGTGCCCAGCGAGACAAACAGGAGGAAGCCCGCCAGGAACAGCACTGGCGCCACTCTGGCCAGCAGTTCGAGGGCGCGGGTCTTGCCGCCGGCGCCTTCACCGGGAGGCCCGCCTTTGGTATTCTCGCTCTTTCCGGAGAGATAGCCGCCGATGCCGCTCAGCATCCAGCCGCCCACCAATGCCGCCCCGGCCGGCGCCCAGCGCAAGGTGACGATGGCCAGCCAGTAGGGGCCGAAAACCGCCAGCACGAAGAGTCCGAGCCAGCCGGCGATGGCGATGGAGACCTGTGCGCCGAGGCGGGACAGCCACTCGCGCGCGGCGTCGGGAAAGTCAGACCCCATGAGCCCGATTTGCAGGATCACGCCGGACATCCACACCATCAGAATCATCGGCGGGCCCAGCGCGATGCGCTGCCAGCCCACGTCGGGATCCACCCACGTGCCGGTCAGCTTCCACACGCTCCACAACAGCGCCGAGGTAAACGCGGCGCAAACCAGGGGGATCGCGATCAGCCACGGCCATCCACTGGCGCCCCCGTGGCGCGCGCGATAGCACAGGCGGAAGCCGCCCACCCACTGGAGAAGGAAGAACAGCACGGCCAGGATGGCGCCGGAGAGCACCGGGTGCGGGTCGAAGCGAAAGGCGCCGAGGATGTAAGACGCGAACCCAATGCAGAGGGTCGCGAAACCCACTATGCCGCGGCCCGACATGTCGGGCACTTTGAACCTCGGCTTCAGACCCGCGAACTGGGTGAACACGATTTGCCGCAGGTTGGCGCCCATGATGGTGACCGCGACCACCAGCGCCAGCACCCAGAGCTTGCGCGCTACGCTGGCGCCCAGATCCTGGGCGAACTTCTGCTGCAGGATGCCGCTCATCAGCACGGTCAGCACCACGCCCATCAGGAACGGAATCAGGATCAGCAGGTTGAGCGCCATGTTGCGGATCCAGACCGCGCCGATGGTCCAGAAATCCGCGCTGAAGAGGCCGAGTTCCGGCGCCAGGTAGTTGCTGTACTTGCGGAGGAATGTGATGGGATCGTCCGCGGCTTCTCCGGGGACGCGGCTCGGGTCTAGTTCCGGCTTCGCGGCCGTGGGGTCGCCGAGGCATTTGTTGCGGATGACGCCGTGCAGCCAGGAGCCGATGTAGCCGCCCCCGGACACCGTGGAGAGGTAATCGATGAAGGGGAGCAGGCCGAGTTCCGCCATGCCCTGCAGCACTCCGAGATTGAAGGTGGCGGAGCGTATGCCGCCGCCGGAGAACGCCACGCCAAGCGGGCGCACGCGGTGCGCTTCGATGTAGGGGTGGGGCGGGGTGGGCTCGGGCGCCGCCTCCAGCGGTTGCTGCGTCGGGAATAGAGCCCCACGGCGCGCCCGGATGTCCGCGACTTCGGCGCTCAATACGCCCGCAAAATCGCTCGGCGAGTTCAATGGCATAAGGCTCCGCCTTGTGCATCCGGTGGGACAGACCATCGCCTTTCGTGGTCTGTTTGAATGGGCCTTCGGCCCGCGAAATCCCATGAAAAAAGGTGGGGCAGGCGCTTTCGCCTGCCAACTCTTGATCCGAGCCCGAGCGGTTGGCAGGCGGAAGCGCCTGCCCCACCCACGGCACCACCTGGACACGGT
>Ga0182021_10002770_pt1 | contig 20529 bp, 23 predicted proteins | sample 612E3MmetaG_FD_120493 | JGI IMG/M metagenome (GOLD analysis project Ga0182021, IMG submission 120493) | Permafrost microbial communities from Stordalen Mire, Sweden - 612E3M metaG (Illumina Assembly) | ecosystem: Environmental > Terrestrial > Soil > Wetlands > Permafrost | place: Sweden... | reverse complement strand
GCCCCGAATCCAGCGGCTGCCACGATCGCTCCTCTCAACGGTTCTCGGCGAGACAGACGTGTCGCTGAGGCCGCACGAGTAAGGAGCGTTCTTTGTACACATCGGACAAGACCCTGGTTTGCCAGGACTGCAAACAGGAGTTCGTCTTCAGCGCGAGCGAGCAGGCGTTCTTCGCTGAGCGACAGTTCAGCGAGCCGCGTCGCTGCCCTTCTTGCCGCGCAGCCCGCAAGGCCCAGCGCGGTGATTTCGGTGGCGGTTCCTCGCACATGGGTGGCGGTGGCGGTGGCCGCGGCGGCTACTCTTCCGGACCCCGTGAGATGTTCTCGGCGACGTGCTCGAGCTGCGGCCGCGAGGCCCAGGTACCGTTCCGGCCGAGCGGCGCCAAGCCGGTCTACTGCAGCGACTGCTTCACCGCACGTCGCGGGTAGCATCCGGCCGAAAGGCCTCAACTGAAGACGAGAGCCCGGCGATTTCGCCGGGCTCTTTCTTTACCCACGGAGTGGACGGCCGGCTGCCCGGCGCCGCCGAGCGCCCAGCGCCGCGTGGCGCCCGCAGCGGACGAAATGCTGCCCGCGCCCGAGCGTCGCCCGCGGCGGACGAAATGCTGCCCGCGCCCGAGCGTCGCCCGCAGCGCCCGCGTGCCGCCTGGCGGCGTGCCTGGGGCGGCTACTTCGGCAGCAGCAGGGCCTGCACGAACTGCGCCGTCACGACCTGGGTGTTCGTCCACTCGTCGTTGGTCAGGACGACGATCGTGATATGTGAATCAGGCAAGTACCACATCGACGACCAAAAGCCGTCGAGATGACCTCGATGGCCCCAGGCCCGGAGCCCGGCAATCGTGGCCTGCTCGAAGCCGAACCCGTAGGGGTACGCGGGCTTGTACGGTAGCGTTGGAGAGACGTCGATCATCGATGCCAGCGCGGACTGGTCCAGAACGCCGCCGCCGTACAGGGCGGAGGCCCAGCGGGCAAGATCGGCCGCGGTCGAGACGAAACCGCCGGCCGAACCCGCGACCGTGGCCTCCGAGACGTAGGGCAGCATCTTCTGGCCGACCGATACGTCCCGCGGTTTGCTGGCCGGAGTCATGTAGCCGTGGGCGAAGGCGGTGGTCGCGACCTTCTCTTCGGGCTGGAACCAGGTGTTCTTCATCCCCAGCGGATCGAGAAACTCCGACCGAACGAGCGAGGCGATGGTCTTCTTCGTGGCTTTCTCGATCACGAGGCCCAGGAGGATGTAGTTCGTGTTCGAGTACTGATAGCCGTGCCCCGGGGCGAAGTAGGGCTTGCCGATCCTGGCCAGGACCTGATCCACGGTCCAGATCCGGCTCGGGGCCGAGGTGATCGCGTTTGCCATGCCAGGTGAGGTGAAGACGTCGTGGATGCCGCTGCGATGGTCGAGCAACTCGCTCAAGTTGATGTTTCTCGCGTTCGGGAACGTGGGTACGTACTTAGAGAGTGGATCGCTGAGGCTGATCGTGCCCTGCTCGGCGAGCCGCAGCGCCAGGGCCGCCACAAAGGTCTTGGTTATGCTGCCGATCGAGAAGAGGGTGTCGGCCGTGACCGGCGTTCCGCTCGACAGGATGGCCTTACCGGACTGGCCGGTCCACACCGACCCATCCGGAAAGACGACCGCGGCCGAGATGCCGGGGAACGCGCCCTTGACCCGCTCGGCGTCGGCCATGGCCTGAAGGCTGGCGGCGACGCTGGGGTCGAGCCCGGCGGCAAGCGAGGGGGCGGGTGACGCCGGTGGCGTCGGGCCAGGGTCTGTCGCCGTGGCGGTCGGCGTGACCGCGGCCGTAGGTGTCGGCGTGATGGCGGGCGAGGTGGCGGCGCTGGGCGTCGGGCCGAAGGTCAGAGACGGAGTGGGAGTGGGACTGCCGCAAGCGGCGAAGGCTGTGACGAGGGCCAGAACGGCCGCAACCGCTCGCACGGCCAGGCGGAAGGGTGGCCTTGGGTGATCGAACACGCCGCCATCATGCAACAGCGAGGCGCGCGCTGTCTGGGCCGCGCCCTGAAACGACGACCCCGGCCGTGGGGCCGGGGTCTGTCAGCTGGCTTGCTATTGCGCCCGAGCGTCCGGGCCGGCGTTGCCGCTCAGCGGCGGCCGCCCCCGCCGAAGATCCGCAGGAGCATCAGGAAGATGTTGATGAACTCGATGTAGAGAAGGATCGCGCCGAGGACCGACGCCTTCTCCCTCGAGCCGGTCATCGCCGCGAAGTCGCCCCTTGAGATCCGCTGGGTCGTCCAGGCAGCCAGCGCGGTGAAGATCAGCACGCCGACCACGGACAGCACGAGGTCCAGTGTGGAGCTATGAAGGAGGAAGCCATTGATCAGGAAGGCGACGAAGAGGCCCCAGGCGCCCATGAAAAGGATGGAGCCAGCGCTCGCAAGCGAGCGGCGAGTGACGATGCCGTAGATGGCGGCTCCACCGAAGGCGGCGGAGGCCGAGACGAATGCCTCGACGACCGACATCGGGTTGCCGCTGTAGGTGCCGTAGTACCAGACCCACACGCCCACCGTCAGGCCCATGAGGGCCGCGTAGACGAAGAAGAGGGCCAGCGCCACGCCGGCATTGATCCGACGGATGCCCCACTGGATTCCGAGGCCCAGGCCGAGCTGGGCGATGAAGAGCGGCATGCGCAAGTTTGCGACGTTGAGGACCAGATCCTCGTTGGTCTGGACCAGCCACGCGACCAAGCCGCTGAGCAGGACCGCGAGGAACATCCAGATGAATGCGTCGGTCAGGAGCCTGTTGGCGAGCTGGGCCGTCGGGCGAACCCCCAGGCGCTCCGGCGAATAGTCGTTGTACACCGAACTCCTCCGATTGAGGTTTCATCCAGGCTGGAAGCCGAAAGGCCCATCGCCCTCGCGCATGCGACCGCGATCGCGTGCGGGTTCGATCCTACGCCCTGGACGCTACTTTGGGGCAGCGCCTGTGCTCGTCTTCCGGCTCGGGACGGGTTTCGTTCCGCCGGGGGCTCTTGTCAGCACCGTCCGTGGGCGTGTCACTGTCCCTCGGGCACTCTTGAAGGCGTGGAAGTGTGCGACTCGCCCTGTTCGGCCGCCCGAGCGAGGATCCAGAGCAGGTCCGCGAGGCGGTTCAGATAGGGCACGAGCTGGTCGTCGGGGCGTGGCTCCGCCTTGCGCACCGCGACGGCTCGCCGCTCCGCCCGCCGAACGACCGTCCTCGCCACTTCCAGGGTCGCGGACAGGCGTGTCTCGCCCGGGACGACGAACTCCTTGGGGAGCGTGACGTGCTCCTCCATTTCGTCGAGCAGCTCGTCGATGCCGGCGACCATTTGTGTGGTCACTCGCGTCTCGCCGGGCCGCTGGCGGTCCGCCGCGCCCGGGGCCGTGGCCAGTTCCGCGCCGGCCACGAAGAGTTCTCGCTGAATGCGAAGGATGACGTCCGGCAGCCGATCGATCACGCGAGGCAGCGTTCCGTACTGGGCTTTGAGACCAAGTTCCGCGCGAGCCATCCCCAACGCCGCTATCGCCTCATCGATGGCGCCGAATGCCTCCGTCCGAGGGTCGTCCTTGGATATGCGCTCGCCGCCGAAGAGAAGCCCCGTTGTCCCGTCGTCGCCGCGCCCGGTGGCCACGGCCGACTTGCGTCCGCGTCTCTCGCTCATAGCCCCCTCGAACTGCTAGAGGCTCACCACGTCAGGCCGGCTTCGCGCGGATCCCAGCGCTCGGCCAGCAGCGTGACCTTGACCGGATGCTCGAGCACCGACTCGGCCTGGTCTTTGATCTGCTGGACCATCGAACCGGCGTACGGGCAGAACGGGGTCGTCAGGACCATCTTGATCTCGGACGACTCGTTGCCAATGATGATTTGCCTGATCAGCGCCAGTTCCACAACGTCCATCCCGAGCTCGGGGTCGACGACGGCGCGCAGCGCGTCGAGGATGGCCAGCTCGGTCGCCCGGCGGGTCATGTCGAAGACGGGCTCGGGTTCTGGGTTGGCGGCCGGTGTCGCGGCTGGCGCGGTGGCCGCCGGTGTCGCGGCGGCCGGGCCAGCGTTGGTCGCGGCCGCGGTGGGGTCGTTGGCGGTGGTCTGGACGGCCTGCATCGGGTTGCTCATAGCGTCCGATATCCTAGCAGTTTCCTCGGGATAGTCGAATCTGGCGGCGGCAGACGGCCCCGTCTGGAGAATCCGAGGCGCAGCGCCTTGGCGGCCGGCTCGAAGGGCTCCGTGTCAGTGGCGAGTGGCCGAGGCGCGGCGGCCGGTTTCCCGCGGCGTCCGGGCTGCCCTCAGGCCGAAGCCTTCGAGCCTCGCGCCGCCGCCCTGGGCCTGCCGGCAACCACAATGCCGGGGAGGCGCAAGTCTTCGGGCAGAATGGCCGCTTCTTCGGGCGTCAGACCCGGGCCGATCAGGGAACCGTCGCTCTCGAAGAACTCGCCGTATCGGTCGAGGTGCTCGGCCGCGTATTGATAGGCGCGGGCGATCCCGACGATGCGCAACTCGGGATGCTCGCGCAGAAGGCGGGCCGGGTCGTAGCCGCCACGGCGCAATTCCAGCAGCTGACGGACGGTCAGACGGGTGCCGTAGCAGAAAGGTTCGCCGCGCATAACGAGCGGATCGACCTTCACCCATTTGATCGTCACGGCCGCCTCCCGTCGTCGCCTGTTTGCCGGGTGGTGGCGCACGCCGCGCCCGGATGAATGGTTTTCATACGCCGCGATATAGCCATTTGAGCAGAGCGTTGCGCTTGTGGCCATCGCCGCCCAGCCGCCCGTTCTTTCGAAGGACTGTGGCGGCACCGTCGATCGCGCCGGCCATCGCGTTTGCTTCGTCGTCCGCGAGCCTGGACGCCGCGGCCCCACGGATGCCGTCGCACACGGCGGCGACGTCCCAGAGCGACACTTCCCGGCGGCGGAAGATGGGGCCGATCCACTCGGCGAATTCGGCCATCGAGCGCGGGTCGTTGCTGGCGACGCTGGCGGCCAGCCGGTCGATCAGTGCTTCGGCGTCGAGGAGGAGCCGGCGCAGGCCGGCCTGACTGAAGCGGGTCCGGAACTCGGGGTCGGTGGCGAGGACGGCCTCGATCGCGTCCGCGGCAATGGCCGCTTTGTCGCGCCGGAGGATGGCGGCCGCGGCCGGGAAACCGGCGGTCATGTCGATCGGAGGCTTGCCGAGGTTCGGGTGACGGTGTGCCGGCTCGGGGGCGACGGCGGCCAACTTCTTGCCGGGTCTGGCGGTTCGGGCTGGCTTCGGGCGGGCGGGCTTCAACGGCGCCGAACTCGCGGCAGGAGCCGACGGCTTCGCGCGGGCGGGCTTCGTCGGCGCCGAGCTCACGGCAAGAGCCGCCGGCTTCGGGCGGGCGGTCTTCGTCGGGGCCGAACTCGCGGCAGGAGCCGACGGCTTCGCGGCCGAGGCCGTCTTCGTCGGGGCCGAAGACTTCGCGCCGGCCGAACTCGCGGCCGCAGCGGATGGCGCAACCTTCGCGGCCAAGGCCGGCCTCGAAACGCGCTTTGGCGAAGGGGCCGCGTTGCTCTCTGTCACGGCTCGAAGTCTAGCCTGGACCGATCCACGGCGCAGCCGGACCGGCCCCCGTTCGGCGGCCCGCCACGCCCCGCGCCGCCGATGATCAGTACTGTTGCCAGGCCGCGGAGCGGTTTGGCCACTTGCGGCTCCGATCGGCGCAGGAACTGATGGCCTGGACCGTGAAGCGAGTCAAGTGCTGGTATTCGACGACGAAGACCGGCAGCATCGCGGCGCTCGACGTCTCCGGTGCGTAGTCCGAGTTGCGAGCGAACGTCCAGGTCAGCTCGTACTGGCCGCCAACCTGCAGCGTCGAGTTCCTGATGCCGACCGCGGCATACTGGGACCCGCCCCCAATCTGCGGCCCGACAAGGACGACAGACGCCGCCCCGGCCGATGTCGTGAGAAACTCCCCGGTCGGTCGCCCGTCCAGGGTCTGGGAGTCGGGGGCCATCGAAGCGGACCAGGGCCCCGGGTCCATGAAAGTGGCGTTGATCAGCGGCGGCGGGTAGCCGTCCGGCGTCACCATGTCGAGTTCCGCGGAGATCCATTCCGGGAGTTCAGCGTAGATGGTCATCGAGTCGCTACCGCTGCTTCCGGCCACGCCCGCGGGCCACAGATCGCGCCTTTGCCAGCTGAAATCGACGTTGGCCGTGGTGCTCTGTGTGTCCGGCGAGACGGTGCACGTGACCGAAAGCGCCAGATCGGGAATACGGGCTTGGGTCGGATCGGCCATCGATTCGGCGGCCATCGGCATCAGGAAGCTCGCCACGAGAACGAGGCTCATCCCCACGCCGAGCCACCGACCGATCGGTCGCGTCGTGCCCATCAGGATGACGGCGGCGAGCGCAGCGCTTGCGCCCAACCCGAGGGCCACGTCGGCGAGGGCAGCCCGGCCGGGCGTCCACGCCCCGGCGATCGCGATCAAGTGGCCGGCCTCCACCGCGCCGGCCACGGCCAGCCAGAATCGCAACGTGCTGTGGCGGTGAGCTGCCACGGACTCGGGGAGCGGGCGGGCTGCGTCCGGCGACGGCGGACCCCAAAACTCGCCAGCCACCTGGCCGCGCGAGCGGGAATCGAAACTGCTCACTGAGAGGCCCAGGGGTAGGGCAGTTGCATCTGGACTCCTGATCCGGGTCGATCGCAACTCGCCAGCGCCTGCACCACGAACCTGTCGAGATGCGCATATCGGATCGTGACCAGGGGATCGGATGCGACCGGCCCCGTGCCGAGGCCCGTGACGGACTGCCACTCGTAGTGCTGTGTGATGTCGTACGTCCAGCCGGCGTGAAGACCGCCCGGCGCAAACTCGATCCCGTCGGACGCCGGTACATATGGGTCCAGGCCGACCAGGCCTTGCGGTGGCGCGACGAACAACAGGCCGTCGAGGGAGCCATCCGGGCTGGTGAACTGCGGATCGCCGGAGATGAGGTACATCGGGAACTGTGACGGGATCGGGATCCACCCTGTGCGCCAGTCGACCGAATTCTGTCCCCCGGACGGCGAGACTCCGGTCTCGAAGCCGTCCTGCCAGCTGTTGAAGACGTTGCCCTGACCGAGCCCGAACGGGAACAGGTCCAGCCGACTCCATCGCAGCCGAGTGTTGACATCGATGGCCGTGACCCCGTCGGTCGCGTCGCGCGTGCAGACGGCCGATACCTGGAGATTCAGGTCGGAGGCCGACACCTGCGTCGGATCGGGCGTGGCGCCGGCGGCGTACGGGGCGAGGTATCCCGCCCCAACCGCGACTACCAGGGCGAAGGCGAGAGTTCGTCCGATAGTCCGCGAGGACGAGAACCAATCCGCCATCTGCCCGCTGATGGCAGGCCGAAGCATCCACACTCCGATGAGGCCGAGCATCGGGACGGTGTAGGTCCCCGAAGGCGCCGCGAAGACGGACTCGGCGCCCTGGGTCAGAACCATGGCCAGCACGAATTGGCAATACCGCAGCGCCCACCGTTGCCCCCGCCCGAACGCCCGGTATGCCAGCACGTCCAACGCCAGCGCGAAGAGGGCGCCGCAGGCGGACACGGCCGCCCGAGCCGGCGTCAATTGGATAAGGTCGATCCACACCAGAACCAGCTCGACGATGGCTCCGAGCACCAGCAGCAGCCGAAGCCGCCGGAAACCCCACAGCTTGCCCGGTGGGGAAGTCACGGCCGGCAGCAGGACTCCGATCGTCGTGGCGTAGAGACGCGAGTGGTAGGCCCCGGTCATCTCGCGCCCGAGCTGGTCCGCCTCGCCGAACGATCGAATGGCCGTCTCGGCCGCCTCGGCGGCGTTCGCTCCGGCGGCCAGCGCGTCCTTCCAACGCTGCCACAGGTGGCCGTACAGCTCCTCGGCTATGTCCTCCCGTTCGGCGGCCGGCACACTGGAGCCGACGAGTATCGACTCGATGTAGGCGCGCAGGCGCGGTTCGGGGGTCGGGAGCGAGATCTCGCTCATGAGCCCAGCACCGCATCGGCGGCGGACTTGAAGCGCAGCCAGTCCTCCCGGCCCAGCGCCAGGGCCTTCTCGCCCTGCGTGGTCAGGCGGTAGTAGCGCCGTCTCGGGGCGCCGCCCGCAACCTCCACCCAGTGGCCGCCGATGAGCCCGTCTCGCTCGAGTCGCCGAAGGGCCGGATAGACCGTCCCCTCCGGCAGATCGATCGCCCCCTCGGACGACCGGCGCAGCTCGGCCACGATCTCGTACCCGTACATCTCACGCCGCCCGAGCAGCCCCAGGATGAGCAGTCCGAACTCGCCCCTCGAGAGCTGCGGTCCGGCGGTCTGCGGCTCGCTCATGGCCGCGCGCAGCTGCAACGTGCGATCGACGGCGCGGTCCTGGGTGCGCGGTCCTCGGCCCTCGCCGCCTGCCGCTCGCCGGCGGGTGTCAGGACGTAGTAGCGCCGGCGCGGGGCCCCCTCGCCGATCTCGACCCAGCGCGCGTTCAGCAGCCCGTCGCGCTCGAGCCGCCGAAGTACGGGGTAGACGGACCCTTCTGCGAGCTTGGGCCCATCGGACGCGTGCAACTGGGCTTCGATCGCAGCCGCGATCTCGACGCCGTAAGCCTCCCGGCGAGCCAGGACGCCAAGCACGAGCTGACGAAGCTCGTCTGGCGACTGCCGGCGATCCATGGTTCCCGCCCTGCTCTCAAGCCCGCCCGTACCTAGAGACTCTAGGTAGTCTGGGACGGACCGTCAAGCCCGGTTCCGCCGTGTCGGCGGAATGTGCCGAAACCTCGGCGGGCCGACCCTTCAGCGGCGCGCCCGAGCAGCTTCGAGCGAGACCTCGTCGATCCAGCGCTCGCGGGCCTCCCGCATGGCGATCGTCCGCGGACCGGGCCTGCCGTTGCCGATCGGCCGGCCGTCGACCGAGCTGACCGGTATGACGCCACCGATACTGGCGCAGATGGCCATCTCGTCGGACGCGAACACGTCCTCGAGCGTCAGGTCGCTCTGGACCATAACCAGGCCCGCGGCGTCGCCGTGCTCCACCAGCCATGCTCGCGTGGTTCCCGCCAGGAGCCCCGTGCCGAGACGGGGCGTGGCGCAGCTGTCGCCCTTGATCAGGAGGATGTTGGAGGTCGTGGCCTCGGTGACTCGACCGTCCGTCGTGAGAAAGATCGCGTCGTCGGCACCGGCTCGCTCGGCCTCGATGCGGGCGTAGACCAGTTCCGCACGAGATGTCGTCTTGATGCCTGAGATCGGCGAATCGGCATCGCGATGGACGCGGCTGGTTATGAACCGCTCGCCCTGCTCAAGAGCCCGCGCCGCGGGTGGAACGTATGGCCAGACCTGGATGGCCAAGGTCGCTCGAAGGCCGTCCGTTGGCGGGACGCCGCGGGTGGGATCGAAGCCTCGACTGACGGTGATCCGAACGACCGCGTCGCCCGGAGGCTCGGCGCCATCGGGCGACCCTGCGCCGTCCCAGCCTTCGGCCGCCAGCAACTCCGCGATACCGGCGGCAACGACAGCGTCATCGAACGGCAGTTCGAAGGCCAGCGCGGCCATGCTGTCGTGCAACCGGGCCAGATGCCCGGCCAGTTCTATCGCCACGCCACGTCGGGCTCGCATCGCCTCGAAGACGCCGTCTCCGAGCTGGAAGCCGCGGTCGTACACGGAAATGTGGGCTGCGTCCGACGGGACCAGCCGGCCGTCAAGCCAGACGTTCGATGAGGCGAGTCGAGCCATGCACGTCTCCGGGGACGGTTCTCAGGATAGGTGGGGCGCCCAGCCGAGGGGGAAGCAGGGCGCCCCATGAGACCGATGTCGGCGGGAAGCATCGAGCTTCCTGGCCGGTTTCGCCGTAGGCCCCGAGCCCGGGGCCGACTGGCTGACCACGCCGTCCTGCGCATGATAAGTGGGCACCGCAATCGGGCGCAGGAACGACGAGAGAAAAAGAGGCGGCCCCGCGGGAGGGGGCCGCAGGGCCGCCGAGGAATTCGATCTTGTTGCCGTTGCCGACTGTGTCGAAAGATTACGCCACGAAACGAACCGGCGCACCATCAATCTGGAGTAGGGCGGCGCTGCGAGGAGGAGCGACACCGCCCGCCCCGTCTGCGATTTCCCTTTCCATTGCGTTTGCCTCCTCCTCAGGCGCCGACGTGAGGACGGCGCCTTCGTTCTTTGTGGTCAGGCCGGCACGGCGACGGCCGGAAGAGCCGTCACGGCAGCAGCCGGCGTCGCGACTCGCTGGCCGTTGTCGCGGATGCGCCCGTCGCGCATTCGGATGACCCGGTCGCAGGCCTCGCCGACTTCGGCGTCGTGGGTGACGAGCACGATCGTCTGGCCGTGTTCGCGATTGAACTCGCGAAACAGGGCGAGAACCTCGGCGCTGCGGTCGGAGTCGAGGTTGCCCGTCGGCTCGTCGGCGAGGATGATCTCGGGCTTGTTCACGAGGGCCCGGGCGATGGCGACGCGCTGCTGCTCGCCGCCGGAGAGCTCGCTGGGCTTGTGATCGGCCCTCTCAGCCAGACCGACCAGGGCGAGAGCTTCGAGGCCCGCCTGCTTGGCCTGCTTGCCTCGGATGCCGGCGTAGTCGCAGGCGAGGAGGACGTTCTCGAGGGCGGTGAGGGTCGGGATCAGGTTGAAGTCCTGGAAGACGAAGCCCATTCGGCGGGCCCGGATCTTGGTTCGAGCATTGTCGGAAAGCGAGGCCACGTTCTGTCCCGCGAGGTAGAGCTCGGGAGCGGGGCCGTGGTTCGGGTCGGGAGCGTGGAGCAGGCCCAGGATGTGCATGAGAGTGCTCTTGCCGGATCCGGACGGGCCCATGATCGCTACCATCTCGCCCGCCTCGATCGAGATCTCGACGCCCTTGAGGGCTTCGACGGTGTTGCGGCGGCTCAGCCGGTAGGTCTTGCGGAGGTTTCGACCTTCGAGGATTGCCATCGTTCTGTCTCCTTGGCGGGCCGCGGAAGGCGGCCCTCGATATGGTTGGGTTGGAACGTGAGGGCTGCGATTACTCGTATCGGAGAGCGGTCACGGGGTCCATGCGGGAGGCGCCCCAGGCTGGGATGAACCCGGCCAGAGCGCCGAGGATCGTTGCGAATGCGACCGAAGAGAAGGCCGTGCCGAATGTCAGGTCGAAGAGGATCGTCGCGGACTCACGGCCCGCGTCGTTGCCGAGCGTAGTGATGAGGTAGCCGAGTCCCAGGCCGAGCAGCCCGCCGATCAGGCCGATGAGGGCCGACTCGACGACGATCTCGCGCCGGATGCGCCAGCGGGACGAGCCGATGGCTCGCTTGATGCCTATCTCACGGGTGCGCTCCGCAACCGACATGGCCGTGGTGTTGATGACGGAGAGACCGCCGACCAGCAGACTGATGAGGCCGATCCCGATCAGGATCGCGTTGAGCATCGAGGTCGCGGCCCCGATCTGCTTGTCGAAGTCCTTGCCGGTCATCGGAGTGACTCCGGAGATCGCGGCGTTGATCTCGTCGGCGATCTTCTGGGGGTCGACGCCGGCCTTGGGATAGACCACGAGGCCGGTGGCGATCTCGTTGGCGCTGAGCTTGTCCGCGATCAGCGTTGGCAGCGTCTTGACGAAGAGTTGCTGCGCGGCGGTCATCGGGACCATTGCCTCGTTGTCCGGAGCGGTCAGCGTTGGTTCGAGAATCCCGACGACCTTGAACTGGACACCGCGTAGAGTGACCGTGCCGCCCACGCTCGCCTTGTCCTGGCGGGCGAGGTCAGAGCCGAGAACGACGACGTCGCTGCCCTCGTCCTGGGTCGTCAGTGCGCGACCGGTGGCGTAGAACATCTGGAACTTCTCGCGGCCCTTGTCGGCGCCGGCGATGCTGCCGCTGATCATGGGCGGAGTTCCCATCGAGACGCCGCTCTGTTCGTCGCTGAGCAGCATCGCCACGTCGGCGGTGACGACGTCGACGCCGTCGAGAGCCGAGATCTGGTCGACCATCCTGGTCGAGAGGACTCCACCGACGCCCATATATCCGCCCTTGGCGCTGACGGTGACCTTGTCCTTGTAGTAGTCGCTGCCGCCCTTGACCAGGGCGTCGATCTTGTTGGCCATAGACCCGAAGACGACCAGGGCCATGATCCCGATCGTGATGCCGGTGATGGTCAGGCCGCTGCGGAGCTTGCGCCGGCCGAGGTCTCTGAGTAGTCGCATTGGGTTCTCCTCCGGTTATTGGTGTCCGTGAGTGTTTGGTTTCTCTTGTTTGCGATGGCGCTGCGCTTGCGCCATCTCGGTGTACTGAAAGCTAGGGGCAGCACGGCCCCGCGCCGTCGTCCGACATGTCTAAAGGGCGGTCGTCCAGCGGGTGAAACCTGCGTCATCCCTGCGGATGACCGAGAGGTACCGGGGGATGAGGAGCCGGCTGTGACGCGCACGGTGCCGGCCGCGGCTGGAGGCGCGGCGGGGCTGTCGGCACGGCCGCCGTGCCTGGCCTCGGGTATCGCTCGGGCGCGCCGGCCCCTCCGGCGCAGGAGCTACACCAGGCCGGTCTCGTAGGCGAGGATCACGGCCTGGACTCGGTCGCGGATTTCGAGCTTGGCCAGGACCCGAGAGACGTGGGTCTTGACCGTCGTCTCGGAGACCACCAGCTTTTCCGCTATCTCCGCGTTGGAGAGACCCCGAGCGATGAGCTTGAGCACTTCCATCTCGCGATCGGTCAACTCGGACAGGGCCGGAATGGCATTCTCCGTCGCCGGCGGCAGTCGGCTGGCGACGCGATCCAGCAGGCGGCGCGTGACCGACGGTGCCAGCAGGGCTTCGCCTGCCGCCACGATCCGGATCGCGTCGACCAGGTCCTCGGGGGGCGCGTCCTTGAGCAGGAAGCCGCTGGCGCCCGCCCGGAGTGCCTCGACGACGTACTCATCGAGGCCGAAGGTCGTGAGGATCAGCACCTTGGCCGGATTCTCGACCCCGGGCCCGGCAAGGGCGCGAGTGGCCGCGATCCCGTCCATGCCGGGCATTCGGATGTCCATGAGCACGACGTCCGGCTGGAGCCTTCGCGTTGCCTCGACGCCGCTCGCGCCGTCGGCGGCCTCGCCTACGATCGTGAGATCCGGCTCGGCCGACAGGATCATCCGGAACCCGGTCCGCAGCAGCGGCTGATCGTCAACCAGCAGAACCCGGATCGTCACGGCTCGCTTCTCCTCGTCTTCGTTGGGTTCGTTTCGCCGCCGAGCTCCGTCTGGCGCTGAGACGGTCGCGGCCTCCGATGGGGCGGGATCACTCGTCCGATGAGTGGCGGCACCACGCGGGGCTTCACCAGCGGCTCAGGCTCCGTGGTGCGCTTCGACGGTCCCTGTGCTGCCCGGCGGGCCCGCTCGGCGGCGGCGGCAACTTCGGACAGGGCGGAGTCCTCGTCGCAGCATGTGGCAAGGCTGCCGCGGGGTCCCGGCTCCAGCGGGAAGCTGGCGTGGACGCGGTAGCCGCCGGGGAAGACCGGCCCGGTTTCCAGTACCCCGCCGTACAGGGCGACGCGCTCGCTCATGCCGATCAGGCCGTGGCCGCCCTCGACCGTTCCCGCCAGCAGAGGCGCCGCGGCTCCTCGCCCGTCGTCGATGATTTCGATATCGAGGGCGTCGCGCTGGTATCGCACCGACACGCTGGCCGCGGCCTTGCCGGCGTGTTTGACGGTGTTCGTGAGAGCTTCCTGAACGATCCGGTATGCCGCCAGGTCCATGCCCGCCGGCAGCGTTCGGTCGGTTCCCTCTATCGTGATCTCGACCGGTAGCCCGGCCTCTCTCACCTGGCCGACCAGTCGATCGAGATCGGCCAGTCCCGGTTGCGGTCCGACGCCGGCCTCCTCGGCGCGCAGGACTTCGAGCATATGCCGCATCTCCGCGAGCGCGGTTCGGCCCGCCTCTTCGACCGCGGCGAGTGCATCCCGAGCCAGTGTCGGGTCCTTCTCCATGACGCGTCGGGCGCCGGCGGCCTGGACCACCATCACGCTCACGTGGTGGGCGACGACGTCGTGCAGTTCGCGGGCGATGCGGGCGCGTTCCTGAGCGACTGCCTGGATCGCCTTCTCTTCGCGATCGCGCTCCAACTCGACTGCCCGCTCTTCCAGCTGGGCCGTGTAGGCGCGCCGGACGCGGATGTTGTCGCCGATGACCCACGCCAGGCCGAAGAACAGATAGGTGCTGCTCAACGCCGAAATCGCGTCTCCGATCGATCGAACGGCGGCGTAACCCAGGAAGCTGATGAAGATTCCGGCTGCCGTGATGGCCGCGGCCCATGCGGCTCTGCGGCGTGGCTCGTAGGCCGCGACCGTGTAGAAGGCTGCGAAGACGCCGAGACTGGCGCTCGACTCTGGATAGCCCAGCGAGCTGTAGAGGGTGATCGAGACGCCGGTGATGAGCAGGATCCTCATTGGGCTGCGGCGGCGCCACGCGATTGGGAGCGTCTGCAACGTCAGGAGCGTTGCGCTGACGAAATCGAGCCGGTGGGCTTGGAACGCGGCGCCGAGAACCAGGCATACCAGGGCCACAGCCATGGCCCCGTCGACGTAATCCTGGTTCCAGCGGAGCCGCCGGAACTGGCTCATCGGAGTTGCGATCGCTCGGTGCATGGTCGCAAGGTACGCCTCGACGGCGGGCCGTGCATCCGTCCGACGCACGATGGCGAATGCGCCTTGCGGTCGATCGGTTCGGCCTCAGCCGCGCTACGGCGTGGGGCCGGGGGCGCTACGGCGTGGGGCCGGGCGCGCTACGGCGTGAGGCTCTGACTAGAGCAACTCCCCGTGCGACCAGCCCGTGGGTTCGCCCTCTCGGGGACGTGGCTCCTCGCCGGGGGTGTATTCGAACTTGGGCTCGCGCGGCCCCAGGGGCTCGGAGGCGGCGCCAGCCGTCTCGGGCACTGCGGAGCCCGACGGGCCGCCGGCCACCGCGTCCCCCGGCGTCTGGCCGTTTGAGCCCGGCTCGAGCCCGGGCAAAGGCCGGCCGGCCTTTCCTTCGATCGGTCCGACCCCGTAGGGCACCCATTTGCTCGGATCCTGCAGCCGGTGAGCGGCTTCGTTGCCGCGGCGGTGCGTCTGCTCGAAGCCGGCCGGCTCGATCCACAGCCGATCGCCCTGGAGCAGGCCTGCGATACCGCCCTGACCCGCCTCGGAGCGCGGGCTTTGGCAGTACTTGCAGTTCGCCTTGTCGTGCGGTTGGTAGTGCTCCGGCTCCTCGTAGGTCGTGATGTAGCCCTCGTAGTTGCGGAGCACGACCTTGTGGTCCGAGTAGCTGATCAGGTAGTTGGGCATAACCGGGATCTTCCCGCCGCCACCGGGTGCGTCGATCATGTACGTCGGGACCGCATAGCCGGAGGTGTGGCCGCGCAGGCCCTCCATGATCTCGATGCCCTTGCCGACCGGCGTCCGGAAGTGACCGGAGCCTTCCACCAGGTCGCACTGGTACAGGTAGTACGGGCGAATCCGGTTCTCCACGAGCTTGTGGACGAGAGCCCGCTGGATGTGGAGGCAGTCGTTGACACCGGCGAGCAGGACCGACTGGTTGCCGATCGGAATGCCGGCGCGAGTGAGCTTGTCGACCGCGCGAGCGACCTCGGGCGTGAGCTCGTTCGGGTGGTTGAAGTGGAGATTCATCCACAGCGGGTGGTACTTCGCCAGCATCTCGCACAGGTCGTCGTCGATGCGTTGCGGCAGGAAGACCGGCACGCGCGAGCCGATCCGGACGATCTCGATGTGCGGGATCTCGCGGAGGCTGCGAATGATCGATTCGAGGACCTTGGGAGCGAGCGTCAGGGCGTCGCCGCCCGAGAGGAGCACGTCGCGGACTTGCGGCGTCCGGCGCAAGTAGTCGAGCTGAGCCTCGATGTCGTGGCGGTTGAAGTTCTGAGTGGCGTCACCGACGATGCGCGACCGCGTGCAATAGCGGCAGTAGCTCGCGCACTGGGTCGTGACCAGCATCAGAACCCTGTCTGGGTAGCGGTGGACGAGCCCTGGAACCGGGGAGTGGCGATCCTCGGCCAGCGAGTCTTCCATCATCGAAGTGAAGGCTTCGTGCTCGCAGTCAGTAGGAATAACCTGGCGCCGGATAGGGTCATTTGGATCGTCAGGATCCATCAGGCTCAGGAAGTAGGGCGTGATGTCGACCCGGAACTTGTCCGGCGAGGACAGGCCGGCGCGCTCGTCGTCAGTCAGGTTCAGTACGCGCGCGACTTCTTCGAGCGTGTTGACGCGGTTGCTGAGCTGCCAGCGCCAGTCGTTCCAGCGCTCGTCGGGCACGTCCGCCCAGATCGCCGCGCGGCGGCTGACGGCAGGCTTGCCGTCGGTGCCGAGGGCGCGGGCGGGATCGCGCAGGTTGACGAACGGGGTTTCATCGCGCGCGGCAAGACCGCCTCCGGCGTCATGCCGCGTGGTGTCGCGGAGGGGGGCGGCCCCGGCGGCGTCGGGGCTCGCGGCGAGGTCGCGACCTGCGGCTGTGGGCTCGACCATGACGCGCCTCCGGTTTCTCGCCGCCACTGCCGGGGAGTCGGCCCGGGCGGCTCTAACGCATAAACCCTATGCACTCTGAATGATAGCGGATGATACATCGAGGCCGCGGGATTGGCCTCGAATGTCGCCTGGCGGGTCTATGGCACGACAGGGACTTCGCCGCCGCCGCCCCCGGCGCTCCGTCGACGGTCTGCGCGCCGCCGCTCGGCCAAGCTCAGCGCCGCTCGGCCAAGCTCAGCGCCGCTCGGCCAAGCGCAGCGCCGCTCGGCCAAGCTCAGCGCCGCTCGGCCGCCCGCTCAAGGGCCAGCGCCTGCAGGGCGAGGATCGTCATAGCGTCGGGGATCTCGCCGGCGGCGATCATCGCCATCGCCTCGTCGAACGGGACCCAGCGGAGTTGGAGCTGCTCCGTGCCCTCGGGCGAGGCCGGCCCCGATTCCAGGCCTGTGGCGACGAACAGAATCGTGACCTCGTCGGTGACTGAGTTGGACAGTTCGGCGCGGCAGATCTCGCGCCACTCCCCGCCGACGTAGCCGGTCTCTTCTGCCAGCTCGCGCCGGGCCGCCGCCTCGGGGAACTCGTCGAAATCGCCTCCGCCCTCGGGGATCTCCCACGAATAGCGGTTCATGGTGTAGCGGAACTGCCCCACCAGCAGGACCCGGTCGGTTTCGGTGTCGAGCGGCACGACGCCGATGGCAAGGTGCCGGAAGTGGACGACGCCGTAGATGCCGGGCTTGCCATCCGGCCGAACTACATCGTCGTGGAGGATTTCGATCCAGGGGTTTTCGTAAGCGACGTGCCGCGAGACGCGCTGCCAGGGGTTGTTTTCAGTCGAACTCATGGGACGAATGGTACTGAAGGGCGAGGCGCCTGGAGGCCCGCAGCCGCCGCAAAGATGTCGTTCGCCGCCACGTCGCCGCAGTCAGGGAACCGGCGGCGCGTTTCGAGCGTCCCAGCGGTGTCCACAAGGCAACCGAATACCGGCCGAAACGCACTCCAGGAGAAGACGATGAACGACAAGACGACCAACACCAAGCTCGAGCGGAGCGAGCCCGCAGCCAATTCCTCGAGCCGGCCCGGCCCTTTCACGATCGGCCGCATCGTGGCGGTGACCGCCGCGTTCAGCCTGCTGGTCGGAATCATCGCCGGGCCGATCATCGCCAACAACCACGCTCAGGGCGCGGACACGACGGGCACCACCCCTGAGCATACCGTCACCGTTTCGGGCATGGGCGACGTAAGCGTGGCCCCGGACGTGGCCGACGTGATCCTCGGCGTGTCGGTCACCCTGCCGACCGCGAAGGATGCTCGCGCTGCCGCCGCAACATCCATGACGGCCATCCTGGCTGCCGTGAAGAAGGACGGCGTGGCCGACAAGGACATCGTGACCACCAACGTGAGCCTGAGCCCGGTCTACGACTACAGCGCCGCCAGCTCGGCCCCGCGGCTCACCGGCTACCAGTACAGCAACACGATCAAGGTTACCGTCCGAGACCTGACCGGGGTCGCCAGCGTCCTCGACGACTCGGTCGCGGCCGGCGCGACCACCGTCCAGGGAATCTCGTTCCGTCTCGACAACCCCAAGCCGATCGAGGCCCAGGCTCGACAGATGGCGATGGCCGACGCCCGCACAAAGGCCGACGCACTTGCGCAGGCCGCCGGCGTGACGGTCAAGGGCGTGGCCACGATCAGTGAGGTGAGCGTCAGCTCGCCGATCACTTACTACGCGCCCACCGCAGGCGTAGCCAAGGACTCGGTTTCGACGCCGATCCAGACCGGTACCACCGACGTCACCATCCAGGTCACCGTCAGCTACCTTATCGGCTGACCTCCCGCGGCCGAACGAATCGACCACTACGGCAGGACTAGAAGCGGTCGCGGGAGCGGCCGCTTCTCACGTACGACGCCAGCCGACGAGAAGCGGCCAGACCGGCAGGGCGTCGTTTCGGGCCGTCGGGCCGTTCCGGGGCCGGCGACCATCACGAATAATCACTTAGTTCGGTGCACTTTCTGCCGGGTGTCACTCGTCGGCGGGACCAACGGCAGGGTCTGCCCCAATCGGCGGGCGCGATACTCTTGAATCATGCGACTCGATCTGACAAAACGCAGCGACTACGCCATCCGCGCCATGCTCGCTTTGACGATGGCCAAGGAAGGTCTCCTGAGCAGCCGCAAGATCGCGGAGGAGATGCAAATCCCGCCGCGGTTCCTGCCCCAGATCATGGGCGACCTCACACGGGCCGGCCTCGTCGATGCCCATCCCGGCCGATCGGGCGGCTACAAGCTGGCAAAGGCGCCGGGATCGGTGACACTGCTCACGGTCATCGAAGCCGTCGAGGGCGATCCTCATCGCCAGATCTGCGTCATGCGTGGAACGGCCTGCGCCGTCGACGGCGAATGCGGCGTCCATGATGTCTTCTACGCCGCCGAGAGCGCGATTCTCGAGAAGCTCAACGCCGCGACGCTCCAGAGCATCATCGACGCCTACGTGGCCAAGCAAGCGGTCGCCGTCGCCTCCTAGCGTTTCGGCCGGCCGCGTCCAGTCCAGTTGCGTTTCGGAGCCCGCCCAGGTCGCGGCAAGCCAGCTCCCCTTCAACCCTGCTTCTGTCTGGCTTCCCAATCCTCGGCGATGATGCTCATGTGGAGTTCATCCCAGAAGCGGCCGTCGCGGAAGATGGCGTCGCGCGCCCGGCCTTCGACCGTGAAGCCGCATTTCTCGTAGGCGCGGATCGCCCGGGGGTTGAACTCGAACACCGTGAGCGCCACTCGATGAAGTGCCAGCCGGGTGAAGGCGTGGGCGACCATCAGTCCGGTCGCCTCGGAGCCGTAACCTTGCCCCCAGGCGTCGCGTTCGCCGATTGTTATGTGGAACAGCGTTGAGCCGTTGTCCCCGTCGAGCTGGCTGAAGGCGCACGTCCCTACCAGCCGATCGGTATCGCGTACGTGGATCGCCATTGCCATGAAGTCGGCGCCCATGATGCGGCCGTGGAAGAAGCGCTGGATTTCCTCCGCGGACAACGGCCCCACCTGATAGCGGGTCAGCCGCGCGACCTCTGGGTCCGAATACCAGCGTGTGAACGCCGTGAGGTTTTCGCTCCGATGGCGGCGCAGGACGACGCGGTCGCCCACGATCGACTCCGGCCGCCAGGCCTGGCGGCCGGGCACGAGCGTCATCGGTGGGTGCCGCTGGAGGCGACGTAGCCGTGCACCAGGCCGCCCGTTCGCCACAGTGAGTCGCGGGGATCGCGTCGAGTGGGCTTCACAAAACGAAGGTATACCATCGCCGTCATGCGTGGCTGGAGCGAGTTGGCCGAGCGCGTCGGCGGAACTACCCGCACCTCCGAGAAGACAGCGTTGCTGGCCCGGTACCTGGCCCAGCTCACGAATGACGAGCTGAGGCCCGCGGCCGTCTTTCTGTCGGGACGACCATTTCCCGAGTCCGACCAGCGGGCGATCGGGCTTGGCTGGGCTGCCATCTCGGCGGCCGTGACGAGGCTCGCCGGCACCACTGCCGGGGCGCTGGGCGAGGCATACGATCGCTCCTCGGATCTGGGCAAAGCCGTCGCCGATGTCCTGTCGTATCGAGAGGAGGAGCCGGACCCGAGCTACTCCCCGGGGATCGTCGAAGTGGCCGAGGCCTACGCGGCGATCGAGGCCGCTTCCGGAGCTGCGGCCAAGGGCGCGGCCTTCGGGGCGCTGCTCCGGCGGTGCGATTGCCTCACCGCCAAGTACGTGGTCAAGATCCTCACCGGGGAGCTCCGCATCGGGCTGCGCGAGGGGTTGCTGGAGACGGCAATCGCCGAGGCTTTCGAGCGGTCTCCGGCATCGGTGCAGCTGGCGGGAATGCTCACGGGGGACGTCGGCGAGACGGCGGTGCTCGCCAAAGAGGGGCGTCTGGACTGTGCTCGCCTGCGGCTGCTCCACCCGATCAAGTTCATGCTGGCCTCACCGACCGAGGATGCAGCCGAGATCATGTCGCGCCTCGGCCCGACGGTCTGGGTCGAGGACAAGTACGACGGCATCCGAGCCCAGCTTCACCGGCAAGGCGGTGAAGCGCGCCTCTACTCTCGCGACCTGCATGACATCAGCGACCAGTTCCCCGAGATCGTGGAGGCGGCGAAGGGCCTGCCCTGGGACGGCATTCTGGACGGCGAAATC
>Ga0182021_10002769_pt1 | contig 20532 bp, 22 predicted proteins | sample 612E3MmetaG_FD_120493 | JGI IMG/M metagenome (GOLD analysis project Ga0182021, IMG submission 120493) | Permafrost microbial communities from Stordalen Mire, Sweden - 612E3M metaG (Illumina Assembly) | ecosystem: Environmental > Terrestrial > Soil > Wetlands > Permafrost | place: Sweden... | reverse complement strand
GTGGGTACCGGGTCCTGGAGTTCACCGTTCATCCCCATGACCCTACCAGCTGGACGCGCGCACAGTCAAGACAAGACGGGTGAAATCTCTTTTATATTCAGGTAGTTGTAACTTATCGGCTCTGTCCCTTATAATAGCGGGCGCTACCAAAGCTCGAAGATTGCTGAACCCTTCACGGACAGAGTGCATCTATAGGCCTGAAGGAGTCTGGGGATATTCCCCTGTGGGAGGTCGGACGTGAAGATCTTTGGAAGAATTTGCCTGCTGCTTGCATCGCTACTGACTTCGGCGATCGTATGCGCGCAGACGAGCCGCGAGGTGGTTCTTCCGGAAGGCACGAAGCTTAGCCTCCAACTGAATGACAATCTGAGCACCAAGAAGAACAACGATGGAGACGCGTTCACTGCCACCGTAACGGATCCCGTTTACCTGAAGGACCGCGTCGTGATTCCGAAAGGGAGCATAGTCTGCGGCAGTGTAACGCGAGTCCTGCGCGCCGGACGATTCAAGGGCAAAGCCCAGATGAATCTCTTGTTCAGTTCGATCCGCCTTCAGGACGCGGGCAAGACATTGCCGATCGTCGCATCACTGGCCCGGCTGGATTCCAAAACGAATGCGGACACGCAGGGTGAAGGCACGATTACTCCGGGCAGTCCCGCCGGGAAAGATGCCGCGCGGGTAGGCGCCCCGGCCGTGACCGGCGCAGTAATTGGTGCGATTGTCGGGCGCGGGCACGGCGCCGCGATCGGCGCCGGCATTGGCGCCGCGGTCGGATTGGCTTCCATCCTGGCGGTGCACGGCTCCGACGTGGAAGTCAAGAGAGGGACTTACATAGATATCGTCCTGGACCGACCCCTTTCAGTTCCACAGGAGATCGTCAAGCGCGACGATCTTCCCTTCGAGCGCTGAGCTTGAAAACCTCGATAGCTCACCCTTCTTTTGAAATTTTCTCCAGGCCGTCCATGTAGGGACGCAAGGCCGCAGGGACAATCACGGAACCGTCTTTCTGCTGGTAGTTCTCCAAAATAGCAAGCCAGGTTCTTCCAATCGCGAGACCGGATCCGTTCAAGGTGTGAAGGTACTGGCGCTTTCCATCCAGGTCCTTGAAGCGGATGTTGGCGCGGCGCGCCTGGAACGCCTCAAAATTGGTGCAGGATGAGATCTCACGAAAACGGCTCTGGCTCGGAAGCCAGACTTCAATGTCGTACGTTTTTGCGCTCGAGAATCCCATGTCCGCGGTGCAGAGAACGACGACGCGGTAGTGAAGTCCAAGCTGCTGGAGGATCTGTTCCGCGTCGCGCGTCAGACCTTCGAGTTCGTCGTAGGAAGTGGTAGGGTGGACGAACTTCACCAGCTCAACTTTGTCGAACTGGTGCTGGCGAATCAGCCCGCGCGTGTCCTTGCCGTACGATCCCGCCTCACTGCGGAAGCAGGGAGTGTAAGCAACGAACTTCCGGGGTAGCGTGCTTCCATCCAGCACCTCACCCTGATAGATATTGGTGACAGGCACCTCGGCAGTAGGAATGAGGTAGTAATCGGTTCCCTCGATTTTGAACAGATCCTGTGCAAACTTGGGCAGGTTGCCGGTGCCGAAGAGGCTCGCTGAGTTGGACATGAAAGGAGGGCAGACCTCGGTATAGCCGTGGCGGTGCCGGTGCACATCCAGCATGAAGTTGATGAGTGCCCGTTCCATGCGGGCGCCCGCGCCGAAGAGCAGCGAGAAACGCGCGCCCGTGATCTTGGCGGCCCGATCCAGATCGAGAATGCCAAGCCGCGAGCCCAGATCCACATGGTCGAGCGGTTCGAAATCGAATTCGGGAGGCGAACCCCAGCGGCGCACCTCCAGGTTGGCATTCTCGTCACGGCCGACGGGTACGGAAGCATGTGGCAGATTCGGGATGGTGTGCAGGCTGGCGTTTACTCGCGTTTCCAGCACCTGCGCCTCATCTGCCAGCGATTTGATCTCGCTCCCGATCTCTTTGACGCGCGCCTGCTGCGCTGCCGTGTCCTGTCCCGCCCGTTTCAACTTGCCGATTTCTTCCGATGCCTCGTTGCGCCTGCGCCGCAACTCCTCGATCCGCAGCATGGCCTTGCGCCACTCCAGGTCCGAAGCGACCAATTCCTCGAGGGGATAACCGCCGCCGCGGGCCGCTAATCTTTCCCTCACCAACTCCAGGTTCTCGCGCACAAAGTTTTTGTCGAGCATGATGAAGACTCCAGGTCTATAGGAAATGGCGCGGCATCGCCATTTTTATGTCCGGCATCGAAGCGTAACAGACGCTGCAAGCATGTGACAAGCCGATAAGTTCCCTGCGAAATTGTAGACAGTCACCTTTTTTCGCTGGGAGCATCGCGGCAGATTCAAGAGTGAATGGCGAAAAAGAGTGGCTGTCCACAAATTCGATCTATTGACTTTATGTAGTGCCGTTGCTTCAATGAGGCGGTCTGGAAGCAGGCATGAACGCTGAAAACTCATGATCGTAGAGGAGAGGCATGGGAAAGATCCATCGAGCAGTTTTTCCGGCCGCGGGATTAGGCACGAGATTCCTGCCGGCCACCAAAGCTCAGCCAAAGGAAATGCTCGTGCTTGTGGATAAACCCATCATCCAGTACTCGGTCGAAGAAGCCGTCGCCGCCGGACTGGAGAATCTGGTTATCATCACCGGTCGTGGGAAATACGCCCTCGAGGATCATTTCGACGTCAGTTTCGAACTGGAACGTATCCTGGAAGACCGCGGCAAAACTGATTTGTTGAGCGCGGTTCGCGCCGTGTCGGACATGGTGCAGATCGCCTATGTGCGCCAGAAAGAGGCCCTCGGGCTGGGACATGCGATTCTGGTGGCGCGCGACCTGGTACAAAGCGAGCCCTTCGCGGTTCTTCTCAGCGACGATATCATCGATGCCGACGAACCATGCATAGGCCAAATGATGGATGTCTACGAGCGGCATCATGGGAGCGTGGTTGCGATCATGGAGGTGCCCAACGAGGACGTTTCCCGCTACGGAATTGTCGACGGGATTCCGCTTGCAGGCGAAGACGGCCGCGTCTTCAAAGTCAGGAACATGATCGAGAAGCCGCGTGTCGAGGACAGCCCGTCGAACCTGGCGATTATCGGCCGCTACATACTCACGCCGGGCATTCTCGAAGTTCTGGCGAAAACGGAGCGCGGCGCCGGCGGCGAGATTCAGCTGACCGACGGGTTGCGGAATCTTCTGGAGCGGGAACCGGTCTTCGCCTATAAATTCCGCGGAAAACGGTACGACGCAGGCGAGAAGCTCGGCTTCCTAAAAACCACTGTGGAATTCGCGCTCAAGAACGAAGAACTCGGCCCCGCCTTTCGTTCTTATTTGAAATCCTTGAACCTCAACGAATCTTGATCGAGAGCAGAACATGCGAATACTGGTGGTAGGCTCCGGCGGCAGGGAGCACGCGTTGGTCTGGAAGCTCCGCCGGAGCGCGCGCGTACGCGAGATTCTCTGCGCTCCGGGAAACGGAGGCATCGAAAGAGAAGCAAGATGCATCGGCGTCTCGCCGCTGGATCAGCCTGCGCTGCTCGACCTGGTCCGGCGCGAACGCATCGATATGGTAGTGGTTGGTCCCGAGGCGCCCTTGGCAGCAGGATTGGCAGACACCTTGCGCGCGAACGGCATCGCCGCGCTGGGACCGAGCCAGGCGGCTGCGCGCCTGGAATCAAGCAAGGCCTTCGCCAAAGAGTTCATGGCGCGCCATGGTATTCCAACGGCTGCTTTCACGGTTCATTCGCGGCCGGAGGAAGCGCTCTCCCGCCTCGAATCCGCGGAGACCATCTTTCCTGTCGTTATAAAGGCGGATGGGCTGGCGGCCGGAAAAGGCGTTGTGGTGGCGCGCAGCCGCGACGAGGCCCGCAGGGCGATTCAATCCATGATGATCGAAAGGGAGTTCGGCGCCGCGGGCGACAATGTTGTGCTCGAGGAATTTCTCGCAGGAACCGAGGCTTCCTTCATTGTGTTCACCGATGGAGAAACCATCCTCCCCGCCGTTGCCGCGCAGGATCACAAAGCAGCTTACGACGGCGACAAGGGACCCAACACCGGCGGCATGGGCGCGTATTCCACAGACAGCATTCTCGGACCTGAAATGGAGAACCAGATACTGGCGCGAATTGTCCGTCCCGTGATAGAAGCCATGAGGGTCGAAGGCGCGCCCTTTCAGGGAATCCTTTACACGGGCTTGATGCTGACTTCCGCGGGACCGCGCGTTCTCGAGTTCAATGTACGCATGGGCGATCCTGAGGGTCAGGCGATCCTGCCTCGTCTCACGAGTGATTTTGCAGTTCTGTGCGAAGCGCTATGCGCCGGCCGGTTGAAGGACTACGAGGCCTCCTGGTCGAAACAGGCGGCTGTGTGTGTTGTGCTGGCTTCGGGAGGCTACCCGGGCGCCTACGTTAAAGGTAAAGTGATTTCCGGTCTGAAGATGGCCGAGGAGGACCCCGGCGTCGTTGTGTTCCATTCCGGAACGCGACGCCAGGGCGATGGTTTGGTGACCGACGGCGGCCGCGTTCTGGGGGTGACCGCCCGGGCAAATGACCTGTCTTCCGCGGTAATGTCCGCCTATGAGGCGGTCAATAAAATATATTTTGATGGCATGCATTATCGCCGTGACATTGGATCCAAAGGGCTGAACAAGTAAGGCGCGCAGCACGATTCACTCATCACGGCGGTTAGGGGGAGATCGTGAACAAACCTAAAGTGGCGATCGTGTTGGGAAGCGACAGCGATTATCCGGTGATTCAAGACATGCTGCGGATTCTTAACGAATTCGAAATACCGCACGAGGTCACGATCTCGAGCGCGCACCGCTCGCCCGACCGGACGCATCGATATGCCGCAACCCTCGAGGATCGCGGCGTCCAGGTTGTCATCGCATGCGCCGGAGCCGCGGCGCATCTCGCCGGAGTGCTGGCTTCGCACACGATTCTCCCGGTGATCGGCGTTCCCATCGATTCGTCGCCCCTGCTCGGGTTGGATGCTCTCCTGTCCACATCGATGATGCCCGCCGGTGTCCCCGTGGCTACCATGGGAATCGGCAAATCCGGCGCCAGCAACGCCGCCGTCCTGGCAGCGCAGATTCTGGCGCGCAGCGATCCTGCCCTTGTCCTCCGGCTCAAGGAATATAAGAAGAAGCTCGCCGACCGGGTCGAAGAACGAGATCGGGAGTTGAAAAAGTCCCACAATGTCTAAGTTTTTCCTCTCAACATTTGGCTGCCGATGCAACCAGGCCGACAGTGCGGAAATGCGCGCGCGCCTGTGCGGCAGCGACCTCCAGGAATCGCCGGATCATCGCGATGCCGACTTGATCGTGGTCAATTCGTGCACCGTCACGCGGCGCTCTGATCAGCAGGTCCGCCAGACGGTGCGCCGTCTTCATCGCGAAAATCCCGATGCGAAATTGATCGTCACGGGATGTTACGCGCAGCGCGATCCAGAAGCGCTGGCAGCGATCCCGGGAATCAGTCTGGTCCTGGGGAACGCGGACCGGGGCCGCCTGGCAGAAGTGTGGAAAGACGCTCCGGAAGCCCCTGCGAAAATCGTACGATCACCCCTCGATGCCGCCCGCGACTACCTGATTCCGGGACCGTCCAATCTCGGGGGCAAGACGCGTCCCTTCCTCAAGCTCCAGGATGGCTGCGATGCGCGCTGCAGTTATTGCATCGTTCCGTTCGTGCGCGGACCCGGGCGCAGCGCCGATCCGGAGGACATACTGGCCCAGGTTCGCAGACTGATTGCGGAGGGCTACCAGGAGATTGTGTTCACGGGCGTCCATCTCGGAACTTATGGACGCAAGCTGCCGCTGCCGGCACGCCTGACGGATCTTCTGCGCCGGATTCTCGAAATCCCGGAGCTGGGGAGGCTGCGGCTGAGCAGTATCGAGCCGATGCGTTTTGATCGCGAAATTGTGAAGCTGGCGTTAGAGCATCCTGCTTTCGCCAGGCATTTTCACATTCCGTTGCAGAGCGGCAGCGATCGAGTCCTCCGTCTCATGCGCCGGCCATACAAGGCCGCGCATTTCCTCCAGCTGCTTCGTTACATTCAGGCAAACCTTCCGGACGTTGGGCTCGGGACAGACGTGCTGGCTGGATTTCCGGGTGAGACCGATGAAGATTTCGAGGCGACATGCGAACTGATCAGGGAGTCGCCGCTTACGTATCTGCACGTGTTTCCCTTTTCCGCGAGGGAAGGAACGGATGCCTTTTCAATGCCCGGCAAAGTCTCGCCGGGCGTGCTTCATGAGCGCTGCGAAACTCTCCGCCGGCTCTCGCTGGCCAAAAACATCGAGTTCAGACGCCGATTTTTGGGGCAGACCCTGCCGGCCGTCAGCCTTGCGAAAGAAGAGGCGATGGGCGAATCGGTTGCTCTTACCGAAAACTACATTCATGCGCGCATCGCCGGCCAGCACGTGCCACCCAACCGGCTGATCCATATCCGCATCGACGAAGTCCGCCCCGAAACCACGCGGGCCTCTCTAGTTTGAATTGTGCATAGATATGAAAGATTCATCTGGCGCCCTTCCAAGGCTGTTTGCCCTCCTCCCATGAACTCCGGGCGGCGCTACGGGGCCACCGCCCCTGCGCTTGCCCGGAGCTATAATCCTTCGCACCTCCGGCGCGCCATGAATGTAGCGATCCGACCTCTCGGGAACAACGCGAAGATAGCCCGCCAGTCCTGCGTCCCGTAGGAACAGGGTGATAATATGCCGGCAGTTCTGCGTCCCGTAGGGACGTGGTGAAAATAGCCCGGCACTTCAGTGCCGGGATCAGGCAACGACAAATGGACGAGTCCCGTAGGGACGATTGACATGGAAAAAAATGAAAAGCAAACTCCCAATTCATTACGGCGAGAGGCGCGTGCAGGAATGACTCAGCCGTCCCTACGGGACTTGCTGCTGAGGCATCCAACGATCCCGGCACTGAAGTGCCGGGCTACTCTCGATGCGTCCCTGACGGGACGCACCCATTCGGTCTTGCAGAGGACTTCCATCATGCATCCGGAGCGAGTTCCTAGTTCGTCCTGCAGGGACGCACTTATTCGGTTTTGCAGATGACTCCCATCATGCGGCCGGTGCGAGCTCCTTCGGCGCGGAAGGAGAAGAACAGCTCCGGATGACAACGAGTGCACTGGGCGCAGTCGAATACGTTGGCCGGCGGGACTCGGGCTTCCGCAAGCTGGATGTTGAGAGCCTGGGGCAAATCAAGCAGGAACTTTCCGGCATGTTCCCGGTGCGACGTGCACAGGGGCGCACCGGGAAACTCGGCAGCGAACGCGGAGTGTACCTCCGGCCCAACCTCCAGGCAGCAGCGTCGAATTCCGGGCCCGAGGGCCACAAGCGCGCAAGAAAGATCGGCACCGAGATCGCACTTCATTCCTTCAAGCGTCCGGCGCAGAATCCGCCCGAGCGTGCCGCGCCAACCGGCATGAACGGCGGCGATTGCCCCTGACTTCGGCTCCGCAATCAGCACGGGAAAGCAATCTGCCACCCCGACGGCGAGTGCGGCTCCTGATTCAATCGTTGCCATCGCGTCACCGGGCGTGTGCGGATCCCATTGGTCGAGCGCACCTTTTATGATATGAAACTCGGCGGAGTGTTTTTGCGCAACGATGATCAGGCGCTCGCGGCTGAGGCCCATAGCAGACAAAAAACGCCGGCGGTTCTCCTCGACGTGAGCGCGCGCATCCCAGGGGACAAAACCGAGATTCAGCGCTCCTTCGGGAGGGAGGCTGACACCGCCGCGGCGTGTCGAGAAGCCATGACGGAGATTGGGTATGTTGTCGAGAGCGGAGCAGCTGAAATACGCCACGCCTTCCGCCTCATGAAGCGCAAATCCGTTGCCATGCATGCCGTGAATAGTGGAATGAGGATCGGTCTTCTGTCAAATCTGATCGGGAGCAAAACATGATAGTCGGCGTCGGCGTGGATATTGTGGATATCGACCGTATTCGCCAGGTGCTCGAGCGCCAGGCCGAGCGATTTGTCCGGCGGGTCTTCACTGCGGGAGAGCAGGAGTATTGTCGAGCGCACCGCGATCCTGCTCCGTATTTTGCCGCCCGCTTCGCCGCCAAAGAGGCGCTCTTCAAAGCCGTGGGAACCGGATGGGGGCAAGGCGTGACTTGGCTCGACGCCGAAGTGCGCAGGCAGGAAAGCAGTGCGCCATGGCTGGTTCTTAGCGGGCGCGCAGAAGAAATCAGCAAGGCATTAGGAACCAGTGCAATCCACGTAAGCCTCTCGCATTCCGAAAGTGCCGCTATAGCCATTGTCATCCTCGAAAGCTGATCTTAAATTCCCGACTCGCAAGAGGCGCGAAGCGCCGGCAGTGCCTAGCCCCGCGCATTAGTGCGGGGTTAGGGCACGATTGGACGGGAGGCCTGAAGGGCCGGCACATCCGATGTAATCCTGTGAATTTTGTGCCGCGCCTTCAGCGCTCTTACTCTCGACGTTGTCTTACAAAATGCAATATTCATTGATCATATTGTTGTATCTATGCTACATGTTTATTCCAATGGCAACGGCGCGGTTGCCAAGATCTGTGAGGCATGTATGGATGGCGCCACCATCTACAACCGGCTCGCGGTGCTGCGAGTGGAGCGGAACCTCAGCCGCCAGGAGCTGGCGACCGCTCTGGGCATAAGCTACCAGACAGTCGGCTACCTTGAGCGCGGCGAGTACAATCCAAGCCTGGAACTGGCATTTAAGCTCAGTGACTTTTTCAGCTTGCCCATAGAAGCCATCTTTTCACGTCAACCCCTCAAGCCGTTGAGCGAGGAGATATATCCTGCCAAGAAGTAACCGACAGAAGCTTGGGAGCATACATCATGGCTACGCATAATCTGAATTTGGAGGGGCTGGGCCACGGACGGAGTCAGAAACAGCGACGGAGAATGGTGCTTGTAGCGTACATGAGTTTCGTGGGCATGTTAATTATTGTCGCCGTATCGGTCTTCAGTGGCCACCTTTTTTTCGTGGATCCCACCCGCACCAGAGGAACTCCACACTTTTTTTTCTACACAGTGCTGTCAGGCACGCTGACAATCACGTGGCCCATCCTGATGCTCATCAGCATTTTCAACAATATCAGCCTCTCGCGCGCCCTGCCGGAGTACACCATGAAGCAATCCACTCTGGACGAACGCCAACTCCGCGTGCGTGACAGCGCCTACCGGTACTCATATGCGATTGTTTCCTTGGCGATCCTCGGCATTTTTATCTTCAAGTTTTTCACTCTCTTCCCCGGCGTGCACTTTGTGCAGCCTTCCATTAACAGGTTTGAGTTTAGTCTATTCCTGATGAGTATCGGCGGGCTGATGAACCTTGTTCCCCTCTCCATTATCGCCTGGAACGAGCGCGATTAGGCTCGATGGAGTAGTCTTTCTGCACCTTCCGTTTTTCGACAGCCCTTTTTGATGTTATACTTTGTGATGTATTTGTATAACGAAGAAGGAGTCGAAGGATGACTGTCACCGTTTCTGTAAAGGGTTGGGTCGTCATCCCCGCCGAATTACGCAAGAAACATAAGCTTCACCCCGGCACGGAAGTGCAGGTTGTGGATTATGGCGGTGTGCTGGCCCTCGTGCCGAAGCTAAACGATCCGATCCATCAGGCTGCTGGAATGCTCAAGGGACCCAAATCACTCCGCCGTGCCTTGCTGGCTGAGCACAGGGCTGAGAAGCGCAGGGAAAAAGCACGTGGCCACTGAACCGTCCGCATACGCACTGGATAGTTTTGCCCTGCTTGCCTATCTGGAGGGCGAAACGGGGAGGCCGCGCGTGAAAGAACTGCTAAGGCGCGCGGAATCGGGAAAATGTTCTTTGTACCTCTCGCTCATCAATCTGGGGGAGGTTCTATACATTACCGAGCGCGAAAATAGTCTAATCCTGGCGCAGCGAGCTCTAGCCGCGATCGATCAGTTGCCCCTGCAAATTGTGCCGGTTTCGCGCATCACAGTGCTTGCGGCAGCGCACATAAAAGCTCGTTACCCAATTTCATACGCCGACGCCTTCGCGGTAGTAACTGCGCAGGATCAGCGTTGCGTGCTCCTCACGGGCGATCCAGAGCTTCATTCAGTAGCAAATGACGGTCTCATATCTGTGGAATGGCTGACCCGCCAGTAACTATGGGGCTTGCAGGTTTGGGGGGAAGGTGAGCGCTGTCTTCCTGCCGATAATCCCTTCCGGCGAGCATGCCGCACGCCGCCGAGACGTCGTTTCCTCTTGGACGGCGGATGTACGCGGTAAGGTGATGCTCGATCAGAATTTTCTGGAACGCCAGCACGCGCTCCTCGCTGGGTGTCTTCAGCGGCACCCACGGATCTGCGTTCAGCGGGATCAGATTCACTTTCTTCTTCAGTCCCTTCAGCAAGCCCACAAGCCGTAGCGCGTCTTCCGGTGTGTCGTTGACACCTTCCATCAGCACATACTCGAATGTGATGCGGCGGCGCGGTTCCAGGGGAAAGCGCCGGCACGCGTCAAGAAGCGTGGCGATGTTCCATTTCCTGTTGATCGGAATGAGGCGGTCGCGCACTTCGTCTGTGGTGGCATTTAGCGAGATGGCCAGGTTGGGGACCAGATCCTCCTGTGCCAGCCGCTCCAGGCCGGGCACGACTCCGGAAGTGGAAAGGGTGATGCGCCGTTTGGGAATCGACATACCGAGCGGATCCGTCATCAGCCGCAGCGCTTTCATGACATTCTCATAGTTGAGCAGCGGCTCTCCCATGCCCATGATGACTATATTCAAGCGCTTCGCGTCGGTTCCTCGATCGGACTGAAGAGCTAGAATCTGGCCGACAATCTCGCCGGCCGTGAGGTTGCGGCGCATCGGCAGTTTCCCGGTCACGCAGAAGAGGCATTCCACGGCGCAGCCGACCTGTGTGGAAATGCAAATCGTGTCGCGTTTTTCTTCCGGGATGAAGACTGATTCGATTCGATGTCCGCCGGCAACTTCCAACAAGTAGCGCCTTGTGCCGTCGGAGGATTGAAACACTTCGAGAGTTTGCGGATAGGCAATCAGGAAGCGGGCGCTCAATTTCTCGCGCAACACTTTGGCAAGCTCGGTGAAGGCATCCCAAGCCTGATAGCGGCGGGCATACAGCCCTGCGCAGATCTGCCGCGCGCGGAATCGCGGCTCGCCAAGCTCCGCCGCAATTGCCGCGATCTCTGCCGGCGAAGCTCCGATCAGATTGGTCATTCCTTGCTCTTCCACGATCCCAAACATACCACAGGCTTCATTTGTTCATTTTGCGCTTCATCTCTTTGACGGGGACATCTCGCAGATGCTGCGCGAAATACCAGTGGTGGCCTTCCGGATCGGCGGCGGAGTAGCGGCGATCGCCGTAGAACTGGTCCGCGGGTTCATCGAGGATCATCGCACCTGCCTTCTTGGCGCGAAGGCAGTGCTTGTCCACATTATCCACCATAAGGATAACGCGCGAACGGCCTATTGCAAAAAGCTGACCTGCAAGCGAACGCACACGTGACGCGCGTGCTCCCTCCGTCAGCTTTTGTACTCGGGAGGTGTCAGCCTGCTGAATTCTTGGAATTCGTGGCTGAAATGCGGCTGGAACTGCAGCCATACAACAGGGCGATATCGACCTAGTCGATCCCTTCCCGACATTTTGTTGTTTCCCCCCGATTTCCTTCCTTGCCTCTCCGATTTTCCCTTGAACCCCCGAATAGAAACGCTTATAAGGAAGAGCGCTCAGGGAGCCGCGCGAGTGAAGCAGCGGTGGCCTAACGCGTTCGAGCGGACCGCTGGCTCGCGTGCGCTCGCCGCAGCCGTTCAACGCAATCGTTAGCTCGACGAACTGCGACGACAGGAGGACGTCAATGGCTAAACTTGGGAGTTCCGGGCACCCAGCAGTTGTGCGCGTTCGAACGCAGCGGAGGGCGGAAGAAATCCTCTCCGTGTGTGACCAACATGGCTGGAAGGCAATCGTCGGTGTGGAGCCTGATCAGCCTGAAGACGTCTCCGACGTGGAACGGCTGCTGAATCCTCCGCGGCCGGCCAGGGCAGCATCGAGCGTAGGCCGCAACGATCCTTGCCCTTGTGGCAGCGGGGTCAAATACAAGAAATGCTGTGGCAAACCACGGCCGGCGGCAACGAGCTAACAAGCCGCCCCAGCTGGCGAATCGCTCCTGCCGATGCTGCCCGCTGAGCGGCAAGCGGATGTCGGTCGCTCCCGTGCTAAGGTACTGCGCACCCGGTTTCTATCCCACTTGGACTTGCCGCGAGATTAGCTTTCACGCAGAATAGGTAAGTGAAACTCGAAGTCGTCGGCTCCATCTCCAACCTTGAAGTTGTAGCGGCGGGCACCAACGTTCGAGTGCGTCGCCTGCTACGCAAGTTATATGGGCAAGGCCGATGGCGTAAATTAAAGGGAGTTGCCACCGTCCGTTTGCGGAATGGTGCTTTACGCAAAGTTGAGCTACACTGGTACGAAGCTCACGGTGTGGGCAAGCGGGACATTAAGATTAAGCATTACCTGGACGAGAAATGAAACAGCTTACAAAGCAGTTTGCACTATGCATTGATAACACCGACTATGAGGCATCCCTCATCCTTGGCAAGGTCTATCGGCTCCAGCAGGACGCCAAAGCTGCCAAGGATGATCTCGTACGCGTTGTTGACGAAAGCGGCGAGAACTACCTGTACGACAAGAGCTATTTCGTGTTTGTGGATTTTCCGAGCGCCATCAGGAAGAAGATTCTCGCCATACAAAACGCCACCTAGCACTTCAGCTGCCGAGCGGCGCCGATGCGTTTGGCCTGCTGGATTCCAGGCTCCCTTGCGCCCCGGTTGTCCGCGCGTCGCGAGGCTGGGGTCAGGTCTGGAAAATTTACTTTTATCACCAAACCCCGAGGATCGGCGGAAGAGCAGGGGCAGAAGTAAAACTTCCAACCCTGACCCGAAACATCGAGGATTTTTGGATGGAAGGTCATTTGGCCATCCGTCCCGTCCAAGGGGACCGGTTGCTCTCTGCAATCCAGGCGTTGGCCGTGCGGCGGGGAATATGGAGAATAAGTTCCCAAAAACGGAGTTGGTGCGGGGAAAGCCCACCGCCTTTACGGCGCTTGAGCCACTCTCCAATTGCGGCATCTCCTGCTGTTCTCCTGAGCCATTGGACGGCGTCCCACTCTCCGGAAGCAAGAACACGGGCAGTGATGAAGTCGCGGTCAGTGGGCCATTGCAGGTTTTCAAAGTCACAATCCCAGAACAGAGGGCGCAATTCGTCAGGAATATGCTCAACATCCGCTGTGCGAACATGCATGATATCCCTCATAAGGCTGGCAGATTGATGACAACATTATAACACGGCGGTAAGCGCGCCGCTCCCGGTTGGGAGAGGTTCTGCATGAGGCCTGGGCGAGAGGCCTTTATTGCAGGCTTTATCTTTCGCCCCTTCAGGGCTCGTGCCGGCTGCATCGCTCTACTCCGGGCTGCGCTGCGCTTGCCCGGAGCTATTGTCTTTCGGCCCCTCTCGGGGCCCTCGAAAGCCTGAGGCTACCTGTTGGGAGGTTGCCTGGGGCCCAGACTCTACTGGTGAGGCATTACATCCGGATCCGGCGGTTGAGAGCGAAGAGAACGGCGCCGGCCGCGAGAACGAGACTGCCGCCAAAAATCTGTGCCCACGTGGCCCCGGCCAGAATCGTCGCGGACACCAGTATCGAAAGCAAGGGAATCAGCGGTCCCAGAGGAACAACGAAGGTGGCCTTGTTTACCAGGCCTTCAAAACGTTTCCCGCGCAAAACCAGTGTCGACGCGCTTGCGCTGGTATAAGTGACCAGACGCGCGACCGCACTGACCAACGCGAGCTGGGTGAACGAACCTGACAAGGCGAGCACCAGAGCGACACCAGCGGAAAAAAGAATCGCATTGGAAGGGATTCGAAATCTTGCGTGGATGCGGCCAAACCATGGCGGCAACTGCCCGTTTTCGGCGAGCGCAAATAACATGCGTGATCCGGTGAGGATCTGGCCCGCGTTGTTCCCGGTCATGGCGATCAACGATCCCATGCCGATCAGCAATGCTCCCGCGCTTCCCATGAAAAGAAAGGCTGCGTCTGCCAGAGGGGTCTTGGATGCGCCCAGGTTCGGAAGCGTGCCGCTCGCGACCCACTGAGTCAAAGTCATGACGAGCGTCACCGTGATGATCGTCATGATCAGCGCGAAGGGCACTTGTTTGCGCGGATTGCTTGCCTCACCTGCGGGCACAGGGACGACATCGTAGCCGCCGAACACGAAGATCATCAGCAGAGCGGCGGTAGTCCCCTGTTGCCACGTGATCGGGCCAAACGAGCCGACAAGCTCTCCATTAAAGTGCCTGGCTCCTACGATGATGAAGATCGCCAATGGCACCAGTTTTGCCACCGTGAGCAGATTGACCACCCAAGCGCTCTGACGGATCCCTATAAGATTGATTATCGTCAAAATGAGAGTCAACCCGATGATGACTGCGTTTCGCATGGGACCTGTGCCGGCTTCTGCCCAGTAAAAGGCGAGGGCCATGGTAAGGCCGTTCACAACCGATGCATGGCTGGACACGCGGCCGAACCACTGCATGAAGCCGACTTCAAATCCGGCGAAACCACCGAAGGCGGCGCGTGTGTAAAGATAGGCACCGCCGGTGCCTTCAAATCGGCTGCCGACCTCGGCAAAACAGAGCGCCACCAGCAAGGAGGCCACGCCGGCGAAAACAAACGCCGGGATGCTCCAGGCGCCGATCAGCGCGGCGACCTGCGAGGGCATAAGGAATATCGCGCCGCCGATTACCTGATTTACACCTACGGCGGTCAGATCCCAACGCCCCAGCGCGCGCCGCAGCGTCTGTGCCTGAGGCAAGACTTGTCCGGATTCGGTCATAGGCGGGGTTGTATCACGAGACAGGCGGGAATTGCACTTGCTTCGAAAATTACTCTACTTCCACAAAAGCTCGTGGTCGTGGCCGTGATCGTAATCGTGATCGGTAGTGTATAGACATCAGAAAAAGCCGATCACGACTTCGATCACGCTCACGAGCTATGACCGAAGGGGCCCCGCGACAATCTACCGTTAAGATTCCATGACCAGGTCCGAAAACGGCTAGTTCTGTCGGCTGGGTTTGGCTATAGTCATGGGCATGGAAATGGATGTGAACGCATGTGAGAGGGCACGGAGGGCGCGCGATGCGCGATTCGACGGACGCTTCTTCATCGGTGTCGTCACGACAGGAATTTACTGCCGCCCGGTTTGTCCGGTTGCGTCGCCAAAGCCCGTGAATGTGCGCTATTTTCCATCGGCGGCAGCAGCAGCGGAAAACGGGTACCGTCCCTGCCTGCGCTGTCGGCCGGAAGCGTCGCCGGGCACGCCGGCGTGGCTGGGCAGTTCCGCGACGGTCTCCCGTGCGCTGAAATTGATCGCCGGAGGAGCTTTGGATTCCTGTGCGGTGGACGAACTGGCCGGACGGCTTGGGATCGGCGATCGGCAACTGCGCCGCCTTTTTTTGAAGCACCTGGGGGCGACGCCGGTGGCGGTCGCGCAGACGCGGCGGCTCCACTTCGCCAAAAAACTGATCGACGAGACGGCGTTGCCGATGACACAAGTTGCCTTCGCCTCGGGTTTCAACAGCATTCGCCGGTTTAACGCCACGTTTCAATCGCTCTACGGCTGTTCTCCAAGAGAGCTCCGGCGCATCGGGCCCCGGGCGAAAGAACTGACCGCGCCAAACGAATACTCATTCCGTCTGGCGTTCCGGCCCCCGTACGACTGGGAAGCGCTGACCTCATTTCTAATGCCAAGAGCTACACCGGGAGTGGAAGACGTCACGCCCCATCGCTATCGGCGCACGATCTCCCTGGATGGAAGCACCGGTTTTCTGGAAGCGCGCCCTATCAAGGGAGTTTCGTGTCTGGAACTGCGCGTGCAATTTCCCGACCCGCGCTCTCTGCTCCACATTTTAGAGCGGACGCGCCGGATGTTCGATCTCGGCGCAGATCCGGGCGAGATTTCGCGACATCTGCGCCAGGATCGGGAACTCGCGCGGGCAGTGGCGCGGCGGCCCGGCCTGCGTGTGCCGGGCGCCTGGGATGGCTTCGAGCTTGCGGTGCGCGCCGTACTCGGCCAGCAAGTGACCGTAAGAGGCGCAACCACGCTGGCCGGGAGGTTGGCGGCAGCGTTTGGCGAAAGCTCCGAGCACGGCCCCCTCTTTCCAACCGCGGAAGTCTTGGCGGATGCGGATACCAAGCCCATCGGCTTGACCACAGCGCGGGCGCAAACGCTGCGTGAGCTGGCGCGGGCAGTATGTCGCGGCGCTATCTCATTTGAGGGCGCTCCCAGCCTCGATTCATTCATCAACGAGTTCATGGCCATTCCTGGCATTGGTGTCTGGACAGCGCAGTATGTCGCCATGCGCGCCCTGGGCGAGCCGGACGCGTTTCCAGCGAGCGACCTGGGCCTGAGGCGCGCAATCACCGGCAGCGAAGGAGGCATCACGGCGAAAGCGCTGGAAGAACGCGCGGACGCCTGGCGGCCGTGGCGAGCCTATGCCGCGATGCACCTTTGGACGGCGTCGGCAAATGACGGCATCTCGGAAAACAGCAAAAGTGATGCAAGGAGGAAGACCACATGATGTACAAAGTCATGGAGAGCCCCATCGGGCCACTAGCCATCGCCGGCGACGATGCCGGCCTGCGTTTTATTTTTTTTCACGCTGATAAGCCGGCGTCCCGGCCGCAGCCGGATTGGCAGGAATCTAATCGCGGCGTCGTGCGCGAGACCATCCGCCAATTAAAGGCGTACTTTTCCCGGGACCTGATCAGGTTCGATCTGCCGCTTTCGCCGGATGGTACGCCGTTTCAACTGAGCGTATGGCGCGAACTCAAGCGCATTCCGTACGGCGAGGTGATCTCCTATGGCGAGCTGGCGCGCCGCATCGGCAAGCCGAAAGCGTCACGCGCCGTCGGAGCTGCGAATGGAGCAAATCCAATCCCCATTGTAGTCCCGTGCCACCGCGTAATCGGCAGCAACGGCTCGCTGACCGGCTTCGGCGGCGGCTTGCCGATCAAAGAAAAACTGCTGGCGCTCGAGCGTGCGCGAATGTTCTAGTTTTTCGAGTATTTCCGGATGATTTCCGCGGCGACCGATGGTATGCTGCGCCGATTCAGGAGACACTAACCACTTTCATTTGAGGCCCCATATGCGTCGAACGTTCGGAATCATCGCATGTCTGTGCGCGCTGGCGATTACCCTTGCGTTTATCGAAGCGGCACCCCAGCAATCGAAGGCGAAAAACACCAAGCCGTCCAAAACAGCCACGGTTGGTTATGGCAACTCAGATGTCATCACCCAGGACGAACTCATGGTGTATGACTACTTCCTTGCCTCCGACCAGTTGGAAGGGCGAAACACTCCTTCCCGCGGATACGATACGGCTGCGTTGTATGTTGCCAGCCATCTGAAGGAATGGGGCCTGAAACCCGGTGGCAGCACCACGGGCACGAATGGACCGTTGCAGCCATACATGATACCGATCGAATTAGTGACCAGTCAGTTAGATGCCGCAGGAATGAAGTTGTCCATGACCATGCCTGCGCCGACAGCGCGCGGCGGCGGACGTGGCGGAGCGGGCGGTGGAGGTGGCGGTGGACGTGGTGGCGCTGTCGCAGCCGCGCCCACAGGTCCGCGCAGCTATGAGTACACTAAAGGGTGGACGATCGGCGCTGGCGGTGGTGGAGGATTTGGCGGCGGTGGCGGCCGCGGGGGCGGTGGAGCCGAACCGGCCGATATCGCCGGAGCCCCAATGGTTTTTGTCGGAAATGGCTACGTCATCAATAAGACCAATACCAATCCGTATCAGGGCATCAATGTTCGCGGCAAGGTCATGGTGGTTGCCGGAACGCCCATAGAGTTGGTGCAGGCGCAACAGGCTGCGGCTGCTGCCGCAGCGGCAGCTCGTGGCGCAGCCGGCGGCGCGGCAGCTGGGGGCGGCCGTGGTGGAGCCCGTGGCCCAGCCGCCAATCCGCTCGGTGTCGAAGGCACCGATTTCATGACGCCGCTTGGCTATGCGGTGAAGAATGGGGCCCTGGGCATCATCATGATTCCCAGCTTCCAGCAGCTGAGTGCGATGGCCAATCCTCCTGCAGCCCGCGGCGTTGGGCCCAACGGTCCGGCCTATCAGGTATTGAAATTCCAGCCGGCACGGCCGGCCACCGTGCCGACGATCACGGCGGGGATTGAACTAACCAATGATCTATTTCAGAATGAAAAGCTCAGCGCGACGCAGGTGTTCGATGGCGCCGCCGCCAATACGAAGCTGGATTCATTTGACCTCAACGCGGAAAAAAAGCTGACTCTTCACATCGCGGCCACAACCGATCACAACCATACCGAGGATGTGATCGGCATACTCGAGGGAAGCGATCCGATATTGAAAAACGAGTATGTGGTCATAAGCGGGCACCTGGATCACCTCGGGCTGAGTGCCCCGGACGCCAACGGAGACACCGTCTTCAACGGCGCGGATGACGACGGCTCGGGATCCACTGCAATTCTGGCTGTCGCCCGTGCTTACGCGGAAGGGGCGGCGAAAGGCATCAGGCCGAAGCGCACCATGATTTTCTTATGGGTTACCGGCGAGGAGAAGGGCCTCTGGGGCTCGCAATATTTCAATCAATTCCCGCCGATCGACATCACCAAGGTAGTGGCGGATCTCAACATGGACATGATCGGCCGTACCAAGACGCCGGGCTATGTCGATCCGCCCCAATACAAACTTGTGGATCCGAACGAGATCTTTGTCGTCGGCCCCAACATCAGCAGCGACGATCTGGAAAAGATGATGGAGACCGTGAACAACGGTTACCAGAAAATGGTTATCAATCATTTCTATGACACCACCGCTCCCGATGCTACCCACGACAATCTGGGCCCCCAGCCGAACGGACAGCGCATCTTTTACCGCAGCGATCACTATAACTTCGCCAAGAATGGAATCCCGATCGCCTTTTTCACGACCGGCTTGCACCCGGATTATCACCGTCTGACCGACAGTCCCGAAAAGCTCGACTACAAGGAGATGCAGGCTGTCTCGAAAACCGTGGCCGCGCTCGGCTGGGTTCTCGCGAACACTGCGACGCCGCCGAAGCTGAATGCCAAACTGCCGGATCAATTGATCCTGGACATGAAGGCCGCACAGGCAGCGGGCTGGGGCAGGCTGACCGCTGTACTGCCGCCTTTGCCGGGAATGCCGTTTTAAGCACGGGACAGAAGAGCAGGAATAAGCTGGAAGAATAGTGGCCGCCTCGAATGGCACTAAGATAAAGAACCCCGAAGGGGTTCCTGGACTTTGGCCATCCTGCGTCCCGTAGGGACGCGGGGAAAATAGCCCGGCACTTCAGTGCCGGGATTATGCGTCAGGTCAAGAGCGAGTCCCGTAGGGACGATTGATATGCAGGACACGGCGGGTAAACTCCTTAACCAGTAGGACGAGAGGTACGTCCAGGAAGGAGTCAGCCGTCCCTACGGGACTTGCCGCGGACGTATCCGACAGTCCCGGCACTGAAGTGCCCGGCTACTCTCGTCGCGTCCCTAACGGGACGCCCCTCTGACGATTTGACTGTAGTCCCTCGAACAAACCCGGTGCGACTGCGAATCCTGCGCCAACCATTCTGTTTGGGTCTCGAAGGCGTTTTTGCGTTTCATCCGCTCGCATACTGGCAGCGCAATGTTCCAGGAAGTTCGGGGTTGCCACGATTCTGGCTGATTGGCGCTGGGATTGGTGATACTCTACGCCAATCAACGCATGGCCAATATAATCAAATATTGAGGAGATAACTATGATTCGAAAGGCGTCTCTCTGCGCAGTGCTGGCGCTGCTGCTTGTCGCGACCGTCGCGAGCGCGGCGCCGATCCGGCTTGCTCGCACTCCGGACTACCACGCCGGGAAGATCACCTTCAGCTACCTGGGCGATATCTGGGTAGTGAATGAAGACGGATCTAACCCCCAGCGCATTACCGACAATACGGCCCGTGAGATCAATCCGAGGTTCTCTCCTGACGGCCGTTGGATTGCGTTCTCATCCAATAGATATGGCAACTACGATGTGTTTGTCGTGGCGGCAACGGGCGGCGCACCACGCCGGCTGACGTATCACACCGGCAGCGACGAAGTCGTCTGCTGGACGCCTGACTCACAGAAGATCGTTTTCCGGGCGTCTCGCGGCGATGGCGCGTTCCCCGGAATCGCAACCCTCTATCAAGTGTCCGTCAATGGCGGGCCGGAAGCTGCTCTGCCGGTGGATTGGGGTTACTGGGGCAGCTTCTCGGCCGACGGCAAGCAGTTCCTTTTCAACCGTCATCCGGCCGTCTGGACGCGCAAATACTACCGCGGCAGTTTTGCGGCCGATATTTGGCTGGAAGACATCGCCTCGAAGACCTATCACCAGATCCTCGCCGGCGAGAATTACGATCGCTAATGGCCCATGTGGGGTCCGAACGGCGATATTTACTTTGTCGGCGATCCACTGCCGAATG